>Ga0183099_1000547_pt1 | contig 26822 bp, 20 predicted proteins | sample Biomet1_FD_127788 | JGI IMG/M metagenome (GOLD analysis project Ga0183099, IMG submission 127788) | Microbial communities from bioreactor (seeded with anoxic lake sediment) at LBNL, California, USA - Biofuel metagenome 1 | ecosystem: Engineered > Bioreactor > Anaerobic > Unclassified ...
GGGGGTTGGTGGATACGCAGCTTGCTCCCTTTGGAAAGGGCGCTGTCGAGCCTCAGGATGCCTTTGGCGCGGGTCTGCTTCTGCACCGGGCCGGTTTGCTGGAGAACGCGTTGGGGCGTGAGGACACGGCACTCAGCCGCTTCAGCCGCTCGGCTACTCTTGCCCTCTCTCTGCGCAGCCCGCAAAGCGCAGCCACAAACGTCGCGGATATGTCCGTGCTGCTGGCGGGCATGAACACGAGCGACAAAGACTTTACCGCACGCTTGGCCGAGGTACGCCAGTTGGACGCGCGCGTTTCTGAGGCCTTGCGCAGCAACCCGGGCGCGGGCGATTCCACCGCCACCCCGTCCTACCACAACATACTCGCTGCCAGCACCTTGGCTTTGGCACAGCGCCTAACCGGGGCTGATGCACAACCACGGCGCTGCGGGGCGAGCTGCTGCAACGCTCGGGCATGCATTTGGCCACCGGGCTGGCCTGGTTTGAGCGCAACCCTGCACAATCCCGCGGCGCTTATGCGCTGTTGGCCGCGTTGAACCTGAACCGCGCCGAACTGGCCCAAACTCTTGGCGAGGAAGCACAGCGCATCCGCAGCCTGCAAGAGGCTCTTACCGTTTCGCAAACAGCGATGCTGCCCGGCGTGCGTTGGCGCGCTCTGGCTGGCCTGGGCAAATATGCCGAGGCACTCTCTGTCATGAATACCCTGCCGCTGGATGAGCAGAACTGTGGGCGTGGCGAAGTACGCGCTTTGCTTGGCCCGCTGGTTGCCAACTTGGCCAACTCGGGCAAAGCCGAGGCCGCTGTGAATATGCTGGAGCGCTTGTCCGAGCTGGAACGCGTGGGTCGCATGGCTTGGCTGGGCGTACAGCGCCCCGGCGCGGTGGAAATGGCCTTGCTGCGGCGCAGTGCCCAGCGGCTTCTCACCATCCGCGAGCTCAAGACTCAACTTGCCACCGCCAAGGCCCAGGACAAGGTGGACCTGACGCGCAGGCTGGAGCAGGAGAACGAGATTCTCCAGCGCGAGTTGGGACAAAACCGTGAATACCTGCCTGGCGTGGCCCACTTGGCCAAGGGCGAGGCGGAACAAGATTGGCTCATCATCCTGTTTGGCCTGTCTGCGGAAATATCCACCACGGCGGATGTGGCCGTGCTGGCGGGTGAAAGTCCAGCGGGTCAGTCGCTGCGCACGCGCCATGCGCAACTGCTGGCCAAGCTCGGCACCCTCAAGGCGGAGCTGTCTACCTCCCTGCGCCGTTTGGACTCCCCCGGTCCACTCGGCTTGCTGCTGCCTGCTCCGGTGGAAGCCATCGACATCATGGAAAATCTACCCAAGGGTGCGAACGTTCTGCGACTTTCCAACACCTTTGGGCCTCAATGGCAGGGGGTCAGCATCTCTGCCGACGACATTCGGCTTGAGCCAGCGGCTGGAAACAACGCCGCTACAGCCGGTACGAAGGAAACAGCCGGTCGCATCCTCGTTTCGGAGGAGCTGGGTCGAATCCCGCAAATGCAACTCGCCGGGGCGCAGTCGGTCAGCTTGTCTGGAACGCACCTTGTGCGCAGCCTGAAGTCGCGCAAGCCCTTCCGTAAAAATCTGCTCTTCATCTCCGGTGCGTATGCCTCCCCCAAGGCTTTTACGGCCAGCACCGCATCGGCTGAAGGTCAGCCCTTGCTGGATGCCCTTGGTGATGCGCACACGGTTGTGGCAAGCGCTGCGGTTCGTACTGCGCAAACAGCCCCCAGCCGCCAGGACCAGACCCCTGTGCGTTTCCTGGCGCTTACCTCGGCCAAGGGCGAACCTTTGCCCCTGGCACAGCTCTCGGCGCAGATGCAGGACGTCTCCCTCGCTGTTTTGCCCCAGGCCGCAAAGGCGGATTCCGATCTCATCGCTCATCTGCTGTCGTTGTATGGCGTGCCATCCGTACTGCTGGCCAGTGATGCCACGCCCAAGTCCTTTGTGGAGCCTTTTCTTGCCGCCTATGCCGAGGATTCCGTCGCCAAGGCCAACGCTTTGGCCGGGCATGGCTCTCCTTCGTCCTGGTTGCTGCTGGGCGATCCTGGCCTGAATGCCAGTGAGGCCAGTGCTTTTGCTGCCAGCCAGTTTGCCAAGTACGTGCGTACCGGTCAGGATGCCTTTAAGGCTGAGCGGTATGAGCAGGCACTTGGACTTTTTGAAAACGCTCTGCGCGTGGCTCGTTCCGCAAGTCAGTTCGCCAAATACCTACCAGACCTGCTGGCCTTTGCGCGTGAGAGTGCCTACGCTTCTGGTCAGTATGAAAAGTCCCTGACCTACGCCCAGGAGCTGACCAAGATCATCGCCAAAGCCACGCCTGATACTCCGGCCCATGCCGAGGCGTTGATGCGCTTAGGGTTGGTGCATGCCCGCCTGGAACAGTACACCCAGGCCATTCCCGTGCTGGAACAGGCAACGGAGATGCTGGCCAATCTGGAGTTGACGCCCAAGGAGATTGAGGCCCTGGCCAACCTGGGCGTGGTGCTCGAAAACGCCATCCAGTATGATCGTGCCCTGACCCGCTTTGAAAGCGCGGCCAAGCTCTCCAAGAAGTCCGGCTCGCGCGAGCTGGTGGCCAAGCAGTATATGAGCATAGGTCGCATTTACGACATGCGCCTGTCGCAGTACGCCCAGGCTCGCGTGGCCTACGGCGAGGCACTGACTATTTACACCCAGCTCGGGAACTCCATGGAAATGGCCCAGGCCCAGCTCGACCTTGGCCGCTGCGCCCGGCTCATCGGCAACTTCACGGAGGCTGAGGACAAGTACGCCCAGGCCCTTAAGCTGACGGGCACCGGCAAAAACCAAGCCAAGCTGCGCGCGCGTATCCAAATCGAGCAAGCAAACAATGCTTGGTATCAGGCACGGTACCAGCAAGCCTTCGACCTCCAGCGCGCCGTGCTGCGCCAAGCGGAGCAAAATGGATGGGTGCTGGAGCAGGTTCTTGCCCACAACACCGCCGGGCTCCTTTGGTGGAGCTTGGGTGACCATGACCGCGCCATACGCGAGCTGAACGCTGCCCTGCCTCTGGCCAAGTCCCTGCGCATCCGCAAGGATGAAGTCGCCACCACCCTGAACAATCGCGGCCTTGTGGAACGCGACATGGGCAAGGGCGAGACGGCTCTCAAGACCCTTGGCGAGGCCTTGGCCATCGACCGCGAAATCCGTTCCCGCTGGGCAATCGCCTACGACCTGCGCAACATCGCCCAGACGTACATCCGCATGAAGGACCCGAAAAAGGCGCTGCCTTTACTGGACGAGGCGCTCACTATCGTTGCCGCCACAGGCAACCGCATCAACCAAACCAAAATCCTGTTGGCGCAAGGCGAAGCGAACCTCGCCCTGGGCGCCATGGACAAAGCCCGCGCCGCCTTTACCCAGGCGGATGTGCTGGCCCGTGAAATGGGCCTGCGTGACAGCCAGTGGCGCGCTTTGCATGGTTTGGCACATTTGGACCTGGCCGCAGGAAAGCGCACCGAGGCTCGCTCCCAGCTGGAAAAAGCCGTGGGTGTCATCGAGGGCATGCGCGCCGAACTGAAGGTTGACCAGCTCAAGGACGGCTTCATTGCCGACAAGGCTGTGGTGTATGAGGACTTGGTGACTCTGCTGGCCGATATGGGCGAGGTGGCCGAGAGCTTCCGCACGGCGGAGCGTTCTCGTGGCCGTAATCTTATCGACCTGTTGGGCAACAACCGCCGCGCCCCGCAGCGCAAAGAAGATAAAGTTCTGTACGAACGCATTGCAGCTGTACGCACACGCTTAAACGAGCAGGAATCACTGCTGGCCAGTGCGCAGAATACGAACGAGCGCGAGGTATATGCCCGTGGGGTTAAGCGCCTGCAAGACGACTACCGCGACACCCTGCTGGAACTGCAAGCCAACCGGCCTGACATCGCCAGCCTTGTGACTGTGAACCCGCTGACGTTGCCTGAGGTGCAGAAGCTGCTGGAGCCCGGCGTGGGTTTGCTGACGTATTACGTGACTGCAAACGAGGTACTGGCCTGGACAGTGACCAGCGACAAGGTGGAGCTGACACGCACACGCCTGGGACGCGATGCCCTGGCCAAAATGGTGTTGACCTACCGGCGCATGTTGCAAAACCTGGAACCGGCGGAAACGCATTCTAAGGAGCTGTTCAGCCTGCTCATGGCCCCGGTGTTGCCCAAGCTGGCCGGAGTGCGCGTGCTGGGCATTGTGGCGCATGACAGCTTGCACACCCTCGCCTTCGCCACTCTCTCCGATGGTGAGACGACACTCATCGACCGCTTCCCGCTGTTCCAACTGCCCAGTGCCAGCGTGTTCAAGTTCACGTTAGAGCGCCGCAAGGCCAACAGAAACACCCAGGTGCTGGCTGTGGGCAACCCAGACCTGCGTGACCAATCCCTGGAGCTGCCCTTTGCCGAGCGGGAGGTGGGCTCCCTGGCCTGGAACTACCCGAACATGACCGCACTGACCCGCGACAAGGCCACAAAGAGCTGGATTACGGAAAATATTAGCCGCTTCGGCATCATTCATTTGGCCACTCACGGCGAGTTCGACCAGGTGAACCCGCTGTTCTCGGCCCTGAAGCTCGTTAGCGACAAGAAGGACCCGGACGGCGATTTGGAAGCGGCAGAGATCTTTGATCTCAAGATAAACGCGGACCTTATCGTGCTTTCCGCCTGCCAAACCGGCCTGGGCAAGGTCAGCAGCGGTGACGAAGTGCAGGGCATGAATCAGGCGTTCCTGTACGCTGGAACCCACGCCCTCATTTCCAGCTTGTGGCGCGTCAGTGATATCTCCACAGCTATGTTGATGAAGCAATTCTATCGCGAGTACCAGACGAGGCCAAAAGCCGAAAGCCTGCGCCGCGCCATGTTGCATGTTAAGAACCGCTACCCCCACCCCGGCTATTGGGGCGCATTCACGCTTATGGGCGACTATAAATAAGGCGAGGCTGAAAATGCTCAAAAACGGGCGCGACGTTCTCTTTCACGGCTTCATCACCGTTGTGGTCGTTCTTCTGCTGAGCGCAACCTGTATTGCGGCTTCCCAGTTGGAGAATCTGTACGTTGTTACAGATCGGGCCGCGTTGCGCACAGCACCCAGCGGGCAGGCGAAAGTCGTTGCGGAGCGTACTCGCGGCGACCGGCTGACACGGGTACGCTCCATGGGAGCTTGGGTGCTCGTCCGTCAGCATGATGGCCCAGACGCTTGGACATATCAGGGGAACCTTGCCACAGAGCCCCCTGCCCCACTGATAGCGGACATCTTTGCCCCGCCCCAGCACAGCTTTATTCTGGCCGAGGCAGCGGAAACCGACCGGAGCACGCGCTCCACAGCCGGGGTGAACCCTGTGGGATTGCGCGGGCTGTCTGAAGCCTTGGACATGCCGCTGAGTCCTGACATGCTGGAGGAATTCTTACGCGATGGCGGAATAGGCGAATTTGCGCAGGTGCAGGGGCACGGCTTTGGCGCCATGGCAGTGATTCCCCGGCACAATTATGCCTCCACCGCCTTCCCTGCTGCACCGCAAACCGCGCTTGATGTTGAAAACGAACGAACGTTTGGCCTGAACATGGCTGCTCGCCTGATGCAGGACGTGGGTAAACCAGCGTTCGGCATGCAGTTGAAGCGGTACGTGAACTTGGTGTGCCTCGCGGTTGGCCGCTATGCCCCAGGGCAACCATACGCCTTTCGCGCCGTGGTGTTGGATGCACCCCAGCCTTTGTGCCTGGGGCTTCCAGGTGGCATCATCGTACTGACGACGGGGCTTATGAATATTCTGGACAACGAGGCGCAGCTGGCCCTGGTGCTCGCGCGGCAAATGGCGCACGTTTCGCTGGGGCATGAGTGGGCGCGCACACGAAAAGCCGGCTTCTTCCGCGATGGCGGGACGATGGATCAGGCCGGGGTCAACTCGCCGCTGTTCCGCATGGCGTTGGATGCGGCCATGAACCGCGTTCTGCACAGCCCTGGAATTGTGGTGGAGGAGCAGGACAATGACGCGGCGGCTTTATTCATGGCCTACCGGGCCGGGTACGATCCGCAGCAGTTGACGGCGGTTCTGCGCAGGCTGGACGGCGCGGCTGAACCACACCAAATTGCCCTCACCAAGCGGCAGGCCGCCATTGAGATGCAGCTTTTCCGTTTGCCTTTGCACGAGGGTATGGCCCTGGCAACGCAGCGTTTCCAAGCCAGCCGCTAGCACTGATGGGAGAGCCAACCAGCCCCCAAGGCAGGACTATTTGACGGGTTGAGCAGCCGGAGCGGCTTTGGCCGCGGCACGCGGAACAAGAACCACCACTCCATTCTGGATGGTAATGTCCTGATCTGGGCGGAACTTGGCCTTTTGCAGCACGCCATTGAGGTAAATGTCCTCACCATCGACCTTGATGTGGTCCACTCCCCCCTTCACGCCTGGCCTCCATGTTCCAACGCCGACGCTTGTAATCTGTTCGGGCTGTGTGGCATCTTCGGCCGCATAAGCAGGCATTGCCAAAAAGAGTGTGCAAGCAAGGCATGTTGTGATGGTGAGGGAACGGAACATAAAGTTCTCCTTAAAGAACGAACGTTGCTTTAGGAAACGCGCACGGCCTCGGTGACGGAGTCGATGTCACGGATTTTGGCCAAAACACCGTACAGTTGGTGCAGGTTGGTCACCTCAACAGTAAACTCCATCACGGCGTTTCCATCCACATTCGATTGGAAAGAACCGGAGTCGATGTTCACGTCATCGCTGGTGAGCAGCGAGGTGACTTGCGTGAGCGCGCCCTTGAAATTGCGGCACACAATGCGCATCTTGGCCGGATACGGCTTGTTTTCCACGCCGTCCCAGGAGACGGAAACCAGGCGTTCCGGCTCAAAGCCCTTGATGTTTGTGCAGTCCGAAGCGTGTATGGTGACCCCACGGCCGCGGGTGATGTAGCCAACAATAGGCTCCCCGGGCAGCGGGTTGCAGCAACTGGCAAAGCGCACCAGCACATCGTCCACGCCGGTAATCTTGATTCCCTCGCTCTTCTTGGGCTTGGTCAGCTCTTCCTGCGCGGCAACAACGGCCTCTGCGGCCTTACGTGTCGCCTCCTCGTCCGGCTTTTCGCCCACATGCAGCATGGCGTACAGCTTTTGCAGCACGCGGCGTGGGGTCACGCGGGCATAGCCCACCTGGGAGAGCAGTTCGTCTACGCTGGGGTAGGAGAACTCCTCGGCCAGCTTTTGGAAATACCCGTCCTTCAAAGCCTTCAGGAAGTTCACGCCCAGCTTACGGCCTTCCTTCTCCAGCATTTCCCTGGCCAGAGAGATGCTGCGGTCGCGTTCCTCTGTGCGGATATACTGTTTGATGCGCGTACGGGCGCGAGCTGTTTTGACGAACTTCAGCCAATCGCGGCTGGGGTTGCGGTTGGCGTCAGAGATGATCTCAACGCGGTCGCCATTCTTGAGCGGGGTGCTCATCGGCACCAAACGACCATTGACCTTTGCCCCAGCGCAATGGTCGCCCACCTTGGAGTGCACCGCGTAGGCAAAGTCTACCGGGGTGGCGCCTTCCGGTAGCTCCTTGATGTCGCCACGGGGGGTAAAAACGTAGACCTCGTCCTGAAACAGGTCGATGCGCAAGGAGGCCATGAACTCGCGCGGGTCGTTAAGGTCGCGCTGCCAGTCCAAAATTTGGCGCAGCCAAGTAAAGCGCTCCGCATCGCGGTTGCTGCCCTTCTTGCCCTTTTCCTTATACTGCCAGTGCGCGGCAACACCGTATTCCGCAACGCGGTTCATCTCATCCGTGCGGATCTGCACCTCGATACGCTCTCCATCCGGTCCAATGACCGTAGAGTGCAAACTCTGATACATGTTCGCTTTAGGAATGGAAATGTAGTCCTTGAAGCGGCCGGTTACCGGCTTCCAAATGGAGTGGATAAGCCCCAGTACAGCGTAGCAGTCCTTCAGGCTGCTCACGATGATACGGAAGGCGATGAGGTCAAAAATCTGGTCCAAGCCCAAATTCTGCTGCTGCATCTTAGAATAGATGCTGTACCTGTGCTTGGTGCGACCGGAAACGCGGGCGGTAATGTTGTTTTCCGCCAACATGCCATTGATGAGGCCAATAACCTTGTCGATGTATTCCTGGCCCGAGGTATGGTGGCTGGCCACGCCTTGGTCAATCTGCTCGTACACATCCGGTTTCAGGTACTTGAGACACAGGTCCTCCAGCTCAACCTTGGTCCGGTGCAAGCCCAGCCTGTTGGCCAACGGGGCATAAATCTCAAGCGTTTCCTGGGAAATGAGCCGCTGCTTCACCGAGGGCTGAAAGTCCAGGGTGCGCATATTGTGCAGGCGGTCGGCCAATTTAACCATGAGTACGCGGATGTCCTCCGCCATGGCCAAAATCATTTTGCGGATGTTCTCCGCCTGGGCCACAGCCTTGGACTCGAACTGCATTTTGCTGATCTTGGTCACACCATCGACGATGTCGGCCACTTCCTCGCCGAACAACTCTTCAATCTCATCGATGGTGGTCTGCGTGTCCTCCACCGTATCGTGAAGCAGACCGGCTGTAACAGTCGCTTCGTCGAGCTTCATCTCGGCCAGAATGCTGGCCACACTCATGGGGTGAGAAATATAGGGTTCGCCGGAAAGCCGCGTTTGCCCCAGGTGTGCCTGCGCCGTAAAAACATAGGCCTTCTGGATCAAGTCCAGATCAGGCTTTTCAATGTATGTGGCGACTTTCTCAGTTATCTCATTGATGCGGATCATTGCTGTGTCAGCTCCGGGTGCTGGAGGTTTTGCGGTATCCACCACCGGATAAAGTTATGCGAAATGCCAGCGGGAGCAGGCTCAATGCCATGCACCCGGGCGTGTACCATGGGCAAGGCCATGGGAATATACAAAAAACAATACGGCTGATCGCGGTGCAGTATCTGCTGCACTTTGCCATAGATGGCTTTACGCTTGGTCTGATCTAAAGTGCGACGGCCTCGCTCCAGCAAGTCATCCAACTCTGCGTTTTTATAGCCGACAAAGTTCAAACCGCCCGGTACAGCCTTGGAGGAATGCCAAACATCGTACAGATCAGGGTCCTGCAGAATATTCCAAGCCAAAAGTAAGGCGTCGTAGCGTCCCTTATTCACAAATTCTTTGATGAACGAGGCCCACTCCACAGTGCGAATCTCTACGTGGATGCCCAAATCCTTCAATCGACTTTGAATGATGATGGCTGTCTTGATGCGCTGAGAGTTGCCCTGGTTGGTTAAAATCGTAAAGGAGAAGCTTTGCCCTTTGGCATTAACGAGCGGTCCTTCCGGTGTTTTCCGGGTCCAACCGGCCTGGGCAAGCAGGTGCCGTGCCCTATCTGGATCAAATTCATTGGCCGGGATGGTCGTATCATAGACCCAAGTTCCAGGCATATATGGGCCATTGGCTGCGGTGCCTAAGCCGGAAAGCACGCCACGAACAATCTCGTCCTTGTCGATGGCGAACTCAAGAGCTTGACGTACTCGGACATCCGAAAAAAGCGGGCTTTGCAAATTATACGCAAGGTAGGTGTATGCAGAGGCCAAATACTGAAATTTACTGTAGCTGTCTGTCCAGCCCGGCCCCTCGGTTTGATACAGATATTGCTGTGGCGTGAGATTGATAGTGTCGAGATTGCCAGCCTTCAGCTCCATAAATTGCGTGGACTGGTCCGGGATAATGCGCATGACAACCGTATCGATATACGGCCTCCCTTCAAAATAGTCTGGATTCGCCTGGAGCACAAGGCGGTCGCCATTGGTCCACGATTTGAGCACATACGGCCCGGCACCGATCGGTTCTCGGCTGTATTTGGTTGAGAGCAGGTCCTCGTGTTCCAAAATATGACGGGGCAAGATGGCGCTGGCCCAAGTGACCAGAGCCCGGGCAAAAGGTTTGTCGTAGCGCACTTCAAAGCTGTATTCACCCGTCAGGCGAAACTGCTTTACGGCCAGAAAATCCTCTGCATAGGCTGTTGGGGTTTTGGGGTCGATCATGAGCTTGTATGTGAATTCAACGTCGCGCGCAGTCAGCGGAACCCCGTCTGTCCAGCGGATATCGCGCCGCAGAGTAAAACGCAGCAACCGGCCTTCCTCCAGCACCTCAAATTTTTCCGCAGCTTGTGGAACAAGTTTGATATTTTTATCATACTTGAGCGGTGCAACATACAAGTACTCCGCCACCTCATGAGAAGAGGAATCTGAGGACAGAGGGGGAATAAGGTTGCTTGGTTCGCCGATGGTTGCTTCTACCAGTTGCCCACCAGTAACTGGCTTTAAATCCAACAGTTGTGCAGATGGTGCAGAGGCAGAGCGACCCTTTTCAGCACGCAAGGAATCGTCCTTGTCACAGGAGCAAAGCAGCAGCACAGCAGCAAGCGCCAACAGGGACGCGCATGTAAAGGCCTTGGGCCGCCGCATCATTTCTCCTCTTGCTTTTCGCGGTTTTCTTGCGCATACAATAATGCGCGTGAGCGCGTAGGGCTCACTATGAACCAGAGCGCGTAAAAAGCCAAGCGGACCTTGCCTTTGCCAAAGAGTGGTTCTTGCTAAGCTACGAGACTAAAATTTTTGAGAATACCTCACCTGAATAGGAACTGTAGGATATTGAAGGAGTTTTCTGTTGCATGTCCATTGCTGACGAGTCGAAACTGAGGGAAATTCTGAACCGTTTCATTAAAGAGACGGTGCCCGACTACATCACTGAAAGCGCGTATTCCATCGTCGATTCCGACGGCGTCCAGAAGCTTGATCTGCAACAGCGCGATCAATTCCTGGATGTGGATGGACAAGTGCAGGGTGATGATTTTCAGATTTATTCCTCGGAACTTGGCATCAATTTCAGTGATGGTACCGTCAACTATTACTGCAACTGCCCGGATTCTTTCTCCGGTGTGTGCCGCCACGTGGGGGCAACGGCAGTTAAGCTGCTCAAATCTCTCTCCAGTGCTGACAAGAAAACATCGGATTTGCCCAAGCCCCGTACTGAATGGCGGCAAACCTTCCGCGGCTTTTTCTCCACTGAATTGGAGGCCGAGCCGGGAAAACATTATTTTGTTTTTCGCCTGTACCCGGAACCTGGTCGTTTGCAGGTGGCTTTTTTGCGCGCGCGGCAAAACAAATCCGGCATTTCCACAGTGCAGCAGCCCATCACTTTGGAACAAATCATAAAGAATCCCGACTGGTGCGAGCTTTCTCCCGGCTTGCCTAAAGTTGCCGGCATGATTGCGCACTACCTGGATTATCAGGGGCACCGTGTTGAGTTGCCTGCCGGTCTGCATTCCTGGTTCTTCCGCGCCATTAAAAACGAGTACTACCTGTACCTGCGCGATACGGAGCAGCCTGTTCGCATCGAGAACAAAACGCTTCAGCTCAAGCTTTCTCCCCAGCTTTCAGAGGACGGCCTTGGCTTTGAGTTGATGCTCTCGCGTGATGATCGTCCGCCCTTCTCCATCCGCAAAGAGGATGAAATTTATTTTTATGGCCGGTTGCCGCTTTGGGTTTTTTGGAAAAGCAATTTCCACCCAGTGCAAACCGGGCTTGATCCAGAACTGATTCAGGAGATGGTGGAGCAAGCGCCCATTGTCCCGCACACCGATATTTCTGAGTTTCTTGACCGTGTGTGGACTAAGATTCCGGTTTCTGACCTGCACGGCCAGGAAGACTTTTTGGAGCGCATGGGCCCCATCTTCCAACCTGCGGAGTTCAATCCCAAGCTGTTCCTCGACGAGGAAGGCAGTCTCTTGGTGCTCAAAATCCAGTGCGTGTACGAGACGGACCATGGCGAGGTTTCCCTGCCTGGCCCCAACCCGGATTTGCAAACCGGAAGCTACCGCTACGGCGATAAGAGCTACCTCATCCGCCGCGCTCAGGACGAAGAAGCCGTGCTGTTCGCTGAGTTGCAGCACATGGGCTTTCAGCCTCGCAGCAACCACACATGGTTTATGGAGCAGGAAGCCGCCATCAATTTCCTGCTGGACTACTACCCCATGTTGGTCGAGGGCTACCGCGTTTACGGCGAACAAAATCTGACCCGCTACAAGGTCAGACTGTCCAAGCCGGAGATTGTGGCAGAGGTGACCAGCGACGAAGAGAATAAGTGGTTCACCCTGGACCTGACTATTAAGTACGACGACCAACGCGTGCCCATCGAAGATATTTGGCGCGCCTGGGTGCAGAAAAAGCGCTACGTGCAGCTCAAGGACGGCTCTTATACCAGCTTGCCCGAATCCTGGCTCAGGCGCATTGGCCATAAGCTGAAGGCCCTTGGCTTTGACCCGGAGAAGCCACCGCAGAAGACTTTCCAGCAGTTCGAAGCTCCGGTGCTTGATAATCTGCTGGACGACATGCCCGGCGCAAAAACCGATGCCTACTTTGTGAAATTGCGCGAGAAAATAAGCAATTTTGAACAGATACGACAGCTCGCCCCACCGCGCGGCCTGAACGCTACACTGCGGCCGTACCAGGTCATGGGCATGTCCTATTTGAGCTTCCTGCGCGATTATGGCTTTGGCGGCATCTTGGCCGACGAAATGGGCCTGGGCAAAACGGTGCAGACGCTTTCGTTCATCCAGTCCATTATTGAGCGCGGAGCCAAAGGGCCCAACCTTATCGTGGTGCCCACTTCCGTGCTGCCCAACTGGGAGCGCGAAGCGGCGAAATTTGTACCGGAGCTGACACGCCTGACCATTTATGGCGCCAAGCGCGAAGATTTGTTCGCCCGCATCAGTGATTCCAACCTCATCATCACGACATACGCGCTGCTGCGCCGTGACTTGGAAGAGCTGACTAAGTACAAATACTCTGTGGTTATTCTCGACGAAGCGCAAAACATCAAGAATCCTAACACGATCACGGCCCGCTCCGTGCGGCGTTTGGATGCTGAAATGCGCCTTTGCCTTTCCGGCACGCCCATTGAGAACAATTTGTTCGAGCTGTGGAGTCTGTTCGAGTTCCTCATGCCCGGTTTCCTTGGCTCGCAGCACTCGTTCCAGCGCGGCATCGTTAAGCCCATCAAGGACGCGGACGATGAAACGCTCAACTACCTGCGTAGCCGGGTGAAGCCTTTTATTCTTCGCCGCACCAAGAACGAGGTCGCCAAGGACCTGCCGCCCAAGATCGAAACCACGCATTACTGCGAACTGGCCGACGAGCAGCGCGATTTGTACGGCGCGTTGGCTGCTAAGCTGAAGGCTCAGGTGCTGCGCGATGTGGACGAAAAGGGCTTGGCCAAGAGTCAGATGTCCATTTTGGACGCTTTACTCAAGCTGCGCCAGATCTGCTGCCACCCGCGTTTGCTCAAGCTCGACATCCCCGGCATCAACACCAACCTGCCCTCGGGCAAGTTCGATGCCTTCAAGGATCTCGTTACTGACATCATTGAGGGCGGCCACAAGGTGCTTGTGTTCTCTCAGTTCGTGCAAATGCTGCACATCATCCGCTCCTGGCTGCAAATCCGTGATGTGCCCTTCGCCTACCTCGACGGCTCCAGCAAGGACCGTTTTGAGCAGGTGGATCGTTTCAACGACACCCCGGAAATTCCGATTTTCCTCATCTCTCTTAAGGCCGGCGGCACGGGTCTGAACTTGACCTCGGCCGATTACGTCATACATTATGACCCGTGGTGGAACCCGGCTGTGGAGAATCAAGCCACGGACCGCACACACCGCATCGGCCAGAAGCGGCAAGTCTTCGCCTACAAAATGATTTGCCAGAACACGGTTGAGGAAAAGATCCTGAAGCTTCAGGAGCAGAAGAAAGACGTGGCCGAGTCCATTATTCCCGGTCAGTCCGCCTTCAAGTCCCTCACCCGTGATGATCTCGAAATGTTGTTCGAGATTTAACGAGCACACACGGGACAAGGCGCACCAACGCCTGACAGGATATGAACTTTATTACAGTCAGACTCATCGCTCTGTATGATGCGCTGTATGAGTACACAGAGGAACAGCAGACCCGCCGTTTTGTGGCGACCATGCTGGTGCTGTACTTTCTGGGCGCGTTGTTGCTTATTGAGGCCAACAGGCTCGGCATACTGCCGTCCTTTCTCACCGGGCACATCAGCCTGAACCGCTTTGACGCCATTAACCAAGCCTTCACGCTCGTGCTGGTGCTTGAGGTTGTCGATCTGGTCTTTTCGTTGCCCAAGTCCACCTCAAAATCCGTGGGCAAGCAGTTCGAAATTCTTGCACTCATTCTATTGCGGGGGGCCTTCAAAGCACTTTCGCAATTCCCGGAACCCATCGATGTGGACAGCCACCAGGAAGTGCTCATCACACTCGGCATGAATGCCTTGGGTGCCCTTTCCGTGTTCATTCTTCTTGGGGCGTACTCATGGCTGAACAAGCGTGGCCCTAAGCTCAAGAAACCACTGGATCTTGTTCGTTTTATCGTCGCCAAAAAGCTTGTTGCGCTCATGGTCTTGTTTTCGTTCATGTTCATGTTTTTGCAAAACACATATTATTACCTCGTCGGACACGAGACCTTTGATGTGTTTCACGACTTCTTCAGCATGTTGATCTTTACCGATGTGCTGATGTTGCTCATTGCCCAGCGCCACCTGCCAGAGTTTCATACCATTTTCCGCAACTCTGGGTTCGCACTCTCTACCCTGCTCATCCGGCTTGCCCTCACCGCAAACACGGTACTCTCCATCGCCGTGAGCGTATGTGCCGTGAGCTTTTGCCGTGGGTGTCACCGCGTGCTTCAATGCCTTCTATTGCAAGGTGGCGGACAATGTTGAGCAGCAGCCAGAGTCACCGCACCCGTCAGGTCCGCTTAAAGGAAACCTCGGCACCATAACCGTTGTATGCCAAGAGGACGACGAGACTACGCCCTGCGACATACCCTCGACGACACATCTTAAGGAGCAGGGAAATGCGTAAGCAGTCAAAGCCGGGTGGCTTTACAAAAGTGACCGGCAGCAACCACAAGCGCCTGTATGGCGATCGTTGTGTGTTGGTCTGCGGCTATACTGTACTGGATCAAGACGCCCTTTTGGTTATGATGGAGCGCTTCAATTTTAATGATGTAAACGCCATTTTTGCTGGTGCAGCGGATATGGACCGGGTTGTGGGCAAGATTCTGAGAGAGCCCAACGGATACGGTCGTGGCCAGGAAAGCCCGCTTCCCCGCGCTGTGGTGCTCTCTGGCGTTACGGAGAAGGAATTGAATACCTTCATGGCCGCCTGGAAACACTTGGGCTTGCCCGCACAAAACTGGGCCGCCCTTACTCCCACGTCGGAGGCATGGCCCCTTGTCGACCTGCTTGCCGAGTTGGACATGGAACGTATTGCCATGCAGTCGATGACGAAATAAGCACGGCACCGACAATGCAAAACAGCCCCGCTGGAGTATCTGAACTCCGGCGGGGCCGTTTTTTGTGGTGCATGCTTCTTGAGGCTAAAACGGAACGTCGTCCATGCCGCTGGCTTCCGAGGGGAAGGCCGGGCCAAGATCTTCGTCGTCTGGGTAGGGCTGGTTCTGCGGCCGACCACCCTGCGGAGCACCGCCCGGAGCAGGACGCTGCTGCTGCTGTTGATAACCGCCCTGGCGCTGCTGGCGTGGGCTGAAGCTTTCCTCGGCACCACCACCGCCCTGACCGCCGCCGGCGCGAGGTCCGAGGGACTGGATGCGCTGGGCCACAACTTCCGTCGAATAGCGCTCCTGACCTTCCTTGTCCTGCCACTTGCGAGTTTGCAAACGGCCCTCAACAAGAATCAGCGAGCCCTTATTCAAGTAGTTGCCGCAAAACTCGGCCTGTTTGTCGAACACAACAACGGTGTGCCATTCGGTGCGCTCCACCTGCTGACCGCTTTTATCGCGGATGCGCTCACTTGTCGCCATGCGCAGGTTGGCTATGGGCAGGCCGGATTGCGCGTAGGAAATTTTCGGATCCTGGCCCAAGTGGCCGATGAGAAGGACTTTATTGAGGCTGCCTGCCATATGTTCGCTCCTTAAAAATATCTGAATAGTGTGGTTTTGCTACCACGGTAGTTTATGAGCGTCCAGTAAAGCCCTTGAGCTTACCGGCGTTCTTTTCGGCATCGTCCAGCGCTTCTTCGATCTCGTCAGTGCACAGATTGGCCGCACGTGCGTTCCATTCCGCCAAAGCCGCCTCCAGTCGCGCCTTCGCATTGGCAGCCTTGCGAATGCCCTCGCCCAAGTCGCGAGCGGCTTCCTCGGGAAGTACGCCCATTTCCAGCCTATCAGCCAGATTCTCGACCAATTGCAGCACGCCGCGTTCCTGCTCCAAAATCACAGGCGGAGTAAAGCCCAGGGCCATCAGCACAGGCCAGCGGCGTTCTGCCTCTGCGGGGTCATACGTTGACGCAGAGACTCGAATTTGCAGCACTTGCCCCATGGTGGCGCCTCCTGAAGTTACATCAACATGCTGAGTGTCTGCGCCAGAAACCATGCCGAGAACAGCACAGGTGAGGCAGGGGGTTACGCTGGGGCTGCTAGTCGCGCTCTTCCCACTCACCCTGAACGCGGTTCACCACATCCTGGATCAGCGACAATTGGCTTTCAGGGCACACGCCGATGAGCGGCTGGCCACCGTCGACATTATCACCCTGCTGGAAATACACAGCGTAAATGATGCCGTCAGGACCGGAATAGGCCAGTGGCGTTTCGCGCTTCATACGAGAGACGATGAACATCTCCATGCCGTCACGCAGCTTGACGGATTGCTCACCGCCAGCTTTGATCTTGGCGTCAATTTCCGGTGCGAAATAATATTTGGCCCGCTCCGGCGCAATGAAGAGGTTCAGCGCCTTTTTCAAAATACGGCCAATGACTTCCTCTTTGGAAAGGAAGTGGCGGATGGTAAGCAAACGCTCCCCAGCTTCCACAAACTGCCCTTCCAACTCAGAACGCAGATCCATGACCGACCCTTTGAGGGTTGCACAGATAGGCTTTTTGTTCTTTTCACGTGTCAGGTTGGCCAGCAAGGTGCCTGGAATTTCATGCCATTTCCCCGTGGGGCCAACGACACGGTCATCCGGTTTCAGACCCACAAACTCGACAACGCCGGTATGCGGGGTTTTGATCTGAATTTCCTCGTAGGGCGAGGCATTGATTTCTTCAAGCATTTCTTTAACGTTCAGCAAGGTGGTGTCCTCAAAGTTGTCGTGTCAGCGATAGTAAAGGTTCTTACCGCCCATGGTCAAAAGGGCTTGGTACAGGTTCTTGCGAATATCGCGTCTGTCCCAGATACCCTGAATATGCCCGCGCGACAAGGCCGACGACGCGCGGTGATACTGTGGAGGAATGTCCAGGCCCGTCGTCTCGCGGATGACGCCCGGACCGGCAAAGCCGATGTTTGAGGAGCGCACGGCGAACTGGTACGGCGAACAGCCCAGGAAGCTCGCCACTGGCCCGGCGTAGGAGTTGGTATCATACAGCACCAAGTACAGCCCTCCGGCCTCAATATACTGGCGCACAGCCATAGTCACGCGGGGCATTTGGATAACTCCGCAGGTGCCTTCTTGTATCCGAATACCCGCTGTGCCGTGCGAGTACATGATAAACGGCATGCGCTTCAGCATGGCACGTTCAGCCGCGCGAATAATCTTCTCCCCTTCAGCCGCGCCAACGGTACCACCCCGGAAAGGGCTCACCAACACCGCCACAACTGTTCGCACACCCTCAATAAATGTTTCGAAGGTAATGCAGGAACAGCCCAGCCCGGTCTTGGACTTGGCCTCATCCAGCTTCAGGTCGAAGCCTTCATAGTGCAAAGGGTTGTCGGACTCAAGCTCCCGGTTGAACTCGTAGGCCTGGCCGTAGTCGAACACATTGTACAGATACCACTGAAATTCCATGGGGAAATGGTGCCCACAGTGTGAGCACACACCGGCGAATTCTCCGTATAAATCCCTTGCCCACAAATCAAGACAGCCGTGGCTTGCGGAATTGGGGCAGGTTTGCGTCCGGTCCTCGCGACTTTTGGGGCTGACATAGACCCAAACGTCTTCTATCCGGCACGTTCCTTCATCAGGGCAGGAAAGCCGGGTCAAGCGCTCCAAGGCATCCGGCGGCATCTCCATACGACGCACACCACCAACCCCGGTACGACCAAGCAGGCTGCTCATGGTGCCGCCCAAGCCGTGACGCAAGGCGCGTACCTCCGCCTCCAACCCTTCCAGCAGGCCAGAAAGGTTGCGCTTGTACCTGTCCACAAAATCATGCCGCAAAGCACTGTGTGCGACCCACAGCACGGATTCCAGCACATTGTAGGCGCGTACACTCATGGAACGATTGTCGCGGCAAGCACTACGGCTCATGGCCCGAAATTTGTCGTGGCGCAATTGGAGCAGCTTACGCTTGGCCTTTTGCCCCAAAGACCAGCGCACAAAAATATCCTGCGGATCGGCATCCGCCCCCTGTCTGCGGATGGCCATACCCCGCAATGGGCCAAGGGTCTCCACGGAATGCACAATCTCATCCGTGGCGCGGATAACCTCACGTCGCAAGAGCCGGAAAAACTCGTAGTGCTCGGGCCGTGCCCCTAAGGGGGGCTCTGGTACGATGCGGTCGATGAACCCAAGGCGTAAGTTGTCTTCGGCTGTGATGCACAACCGCTCCGCACATTGAGCGATGAGTTCCGGGCTGGCCTTTGCCTTCAGTCCGCCTTCAATGGCCGCTGCGCCCTCTGGCGAGATGACGGAATAATACCCGTGCGAGAGCATAAGCCGACGATCTGCCAGGGCAATGGCTTCCGCTCCGCCGCTGCCGCCTTCGGAAAAGATGGAAACAATCGGCACGCGCAGCCCAGCCATCACATACAAATTCTTGGCAATCTGTTGGGCGGCACCTGGGTAGTCCTCCACCGGGTAAGCGCCGGGGGTGAACACATAGGTGTGGATAGGGATATTTTCCGTATCTGCCACGCGCATGTAATATAAGGCGTTGGCGTTGCCCCAGGGCTTAATGGATCCGCCGTTGCGGAACTCCTGACCGTGGCCCTTCTCCTGCCCGATGACCATGACGGATTGGTGCACAGTCTTTTTGCCCATGGTGCGGGCAATGGTGGCGCGGGCAATGATGATGCCTGGGTCAATGCTCCACTCGTCCTGGCCGCCTATTTCCGTGTAGTTGTCGTACACGTTCTCCAAAATATCTTTCAGGCAAATGCGCTGCGGATGCCGCACAATGCGCACGCGATCCATGGGGGTCAGCTCGTTCTCCAGCTTACCCTCCAAGAGGGCGAAAAGCTCCTCCAGCCGGGCCACCTGACGCGAAATTTCCCGCATGCCAAGCTTTGGCGCTTGTTCTAAGAACTCGCCCAGCCGGTGCCGCAGCAAAGCGACAGAGGCATTCTCGCGCGGGCCAAAAATATCTGTAATGTAGGCGAGCCGTGAGGCCAGCTCCTGAGTGCGCTTGTCGATATCCATGGGTGCCGCGCCGCCTAGAAGTGCAGGATGGTTGGGGTGCGGTTCATCAAAAACTCCACATTGGTACGCAAGGGCTCGCCTTTTGTGTCGCTGCCAGAAAGCTTGAGCCCCCGCAGAAAGGCTAACCCACGTTCGCGCGCCTGGGCCAAGCTTTCGCCCCAAACAATGGCGAGGGCAAGGTTGGGGTCGAACTCCATGGGAATCTCATACGGGGTATCGCCCTGCTTCAGCCTCGGTACTTGCGTGTACACATGCAGCCAGTCGGCCTCAGCCCATCCGAACTGTTCAATACGCCCAAGGCAGGGTGTAAAGCGGTTGGACGGATCCTCTGCCAAAATGCGGTACTCGATGCCGACACCGGAGAGACCAATATCCTGCTGGCTGTACCCCATGGGCGCGCCTAAGGCGAGGCGGATTTGCTCGGCAACGATGTCTACGCCGTGCTCCGTCTCCGGCCGGCCAGCAATGCGGGAAATGATGCCGGAAACGCCGTTCTCCACCTGAATGCGTGTATTGACCTCCATGAGGAAAGGCTCACCCTTCGGCGTCACAATCCATTCCCAGGTGCCCACGTTGTCGTAGCCCATCTGCACGGACATCTTCACGGAATGGGCGGTGATCTCATCAAGAACCGCAGCGGCTGGGAACTGATAGTCATAGCTGGCCGGGTCGAATCCGGGCGCAACCTCAATGCGTTTCTGGCGGCCTAAACTCTGCACCGAGCAATTGCGCGTGCCGAAGTGTACGGATTTTTTGCCGCCACGCTCTGCAACAATCTGTACTTCCAGGTGATTAAAGTCGAAAATGCGCTGTTCAATGAGCACGCCTTCGTCACTCAAATTCCGTTTTGCATAGTTGCGAATGCGCCGATAGACAGAGCGGAACTTGTCCAGGTCGTACACTTCCTCAATGCCCATGCCACCGCCGCCAGCCGAGGCTTTGACCAGCACGCAGCCTTCGTCGATGCCTTGATCGGCCTGAAAGGCAAAAATAGTTTGCGCAAGCTCCACGGCTTCCATCTCGTCGTAGATGGGCCTATCGGAACCGGGAATGGTGGGAACATGCAGCCCGCGGGCAATGCGCTTGGTGTTGATCTTGTCGCCAAGGTCGCGGATGCTTGTCCAAGAGGGACCGATGAAAACCAGCGGTCTGTCGCGCGTTTCCACACGGCGGGCAAAGCGGTAGTCCTCCGCAAAAAAGCCATAGCCCGGGTGCACGGCAGTGGCACGGCAGGCATCGGCTACAGCGAGAATCTCACTCGGATCCTGATAGGAATTGATGCGGTACAACGCTTTGGGGCCGCCCTCAGCCAGGGCTAGGCGCACATGACCGGATTCGGCATCCGGTGCGGTGTATACGCAAACAAAATCATGCCCCAGCTTGCGGCAGGCCCGGAGTATGCGCATGGCGATTTCGCCACGGTTGGCGATAAGAACTCGGTGTTCGGCCATGTGCGCCCCATGCGCCGCGCCGCAAGCGGAACGACGGCCAGAAGGTTGTCTACTCCGCTTCCTTCCTGGCCTTGCGCAACTCAATAAGTCGCTTCTGAACCTCCAGCACAAGCTTGTCCAGCCTGATTTCCTGGCGTCTTTCCATGCCCATGAAGTTGCAGCCGATGATGCCCTTATCGAGAACTCGCATGACCTTGGCCTTGATGTCGCCCAGGAACAGCTTTTTGGCGAGGAGAATATCCACGACAATCTCCTGGCCGTTGCTGTAGCCACGTGGGTTATCAACAAAAGCAAAACCAGTGGCGCTGATGTCGCTCACCGGGCAATCCAGAACACCTTTTTCCGTATTGATACGAACAGCCAAGCCTGGCACACGCGTACGAAATGCTTGCCGAAGCTTATCGTCTTCAGTCGGCATCTGAATGTCAAAATCCATACGTCACCTTCTTCATGCGCGAAAAATAGTGGAGGGAGCTTCCGCGCCAGTCAAACACTATTTGCCCATTACACGCTTTTCCAAAACAAATTCCACTCGCCTGTTTTTTGCGCGATTCTCATCAGTTGTGTTCGGATACAAAGGACTCAAATCAGCAAGCCCGGTGGATGTCAACCTTTTGGGTTCAATGCCCATCTGCATGAGAATACGCAAAACGTTGACAGCCCGCATGGATGAAATTTCCCAATTATCCTTAAAGCGTGAGCCCGCAGGCGGAACGGAGTCATCCGTGAAGCCCTTGATATTGATTGTTTGGTCAGGGTGCTGGATAAAGAAATCCTTCATTTCTACTATGATTTCTTTGCCCTTCTCTGTCAGATTGACATCGCCACGAGCAAAAAGGACATCTCCCGGCGCGCGTAAAGTAATAAGTCCATCCTCAAAATATGCGCCAACAAGCCCTTCTAACCCCTTCTTGGTCTGCAAGAGCTTTACATCAGAAAACACCTTTTGCTGTGCTGCCAGGATCTGCTTGTTCATCATCACCTGGTCTAAAATAATACCGGCTTCCTCGCGGCTGATGGTGCTGGTGGCGAGTTTGTTTTCCTTGCCTCCAAGAGCAGCAGTAACGGACTGGAGTGTTGAACTGATTCGTTTTTCATCTGGCGTGGACATAGCGAAAAGCATGATAAAAAAGACGAGCATGAGCATCGTCAAGTCAGAAAATGTCATTAACCATTCAAGCGAGTCACCATCATCTTCTGGTTCGGCCAAATTGAGATCGTCGGCATCGTCGGCCATGGGCTATCTCCTCTCTCTCGGGGCAAGAAACGACGATAGTTTTTCAGAAACGAGCAGCGGGTTATTGTTTTCTAAAATGGATTTGGCTCCTTCGAAGATGACTTCAAGGTGGAGCTCTTCCTGCAAGGTGCGGGCTCGTAGTTTGGTGGCGATGGGCAGAAAAATAACAGTTGCCAGCACAGAGCCGTAGAAAGTGGTGATGATGGCAACAGCCATGGCTGGACCGATGCTCTTAGGGTCGCTGAGGTTTGCCAGCATCTGCACCAAACCTATAAGCGTGCCTATCATACCAAAAGATGGAGCGAGACTGCCCAGGCGTTTAAAAACTTCCTCGCCGACCTTGTGGCGTCGTTTCATTGCGTTGATTTCGATGGCAAGTGTGGTGCGGATAAGGCCGGGATCTGCGTTATCCGCAATGAGTTGGCAGGCCTTTTTGAGCACGGGATTTTCTGTTTTCACGTGCTCAAGGGCAATAAGCCCTTCGCGGCGGCTGATCTCCGCAATTTTTACCATGATGTTTACGACTTCGCGTACGCGAACTTTGCGGGAGGAAAAGGCTTTGAATCCAGCATAGAAGGCCTGGCGCACTTCCTCGAAGGGAAAGGCGACAAAGATTGTGCCAAAGGTGCCACCGAAGACGATCATAACGCTCGGAATGTCGACGAACAATCCGACATCTCCGCCCATAATGATTGCGGCCAACACCAGCGAAAGGCCCGAAAATAAACCAATGAGTGTTGCGAAATCCATAGACTGTGCCTACCCTGGCTTGTGTTTTATCGTATGCCTGGAGTATACGGATGCGCAGAGGCAACCTGCAACCACGGCGATGCATCCATGAACAACCTGGAAACCGTTCGACACTCTGCTTGGTACATACGCGAAAAACTGGGCAATATTCAAGCAGGAACCTTGGGCCTCGTTTTGGGCAGCGGGCTTGGCCCGGTGTGCGATGCCATTACGAATGCTGTTGACTTGCAATATTCTGATATCCCAAGCTTTCCTGTTTCGACAGTACAGGGGCACGAGGGCTTCTTGCGCTCCGGCACTCTAGCTGGCCGCCCGGTTTTGGCATTGTGTGGCCGTGTTCATTTGTATGAGGGCCACACCGCTGCCCAAGCCACCCTGCCCCTCCGCACCCTGGGAGAGCTTGGCGTGGGCCGCATTATACTGACCAATGCCGCCGGCGCACTCAACCCGCAGTTCGATGTCGGCTCACTCATGCTCATCACGGACCACATCAACCTCTCCGGCCAAAGTCCGCTCACGGGCGAAAATTTTGAAGAATGGGGCACCCGTTTTCCAGACATGAGCCAAGTATGGTGCCCCGCTTTGCGTCAGATTGCACGCGCTGCAGCGCTCAAGCTTGGCCTGGGTGTGGAGCGTGGCGTGCTTATCCAAGTGCCTGGCCCAAACCTGGAGACTCCCGCCGAGACAAGAGCTTATCGGCAGATGGGCGCAGATGCCATAGGGATGTCCACAGTCATCGAGGCCATTGCCGCGCATCATATGGGCATTCGTCTGCTTGGCATAAGCTGTTTGACCAACAAAAATCTGCCGGATTGTATGGATGAGACGAGCCATGAGGCTGTGCTTGCAAGTGCAGGGAAAGCTGCTGCGGATCTTGCTCGGCTCATTGAAATGATTATATTCGATCTGCCTGATGAAACGCCTAAACCCCTTGTGGCATAAAGTTTCGTATTCAATTGAACGATAAACACTGCATGCCGGGACACTGACCAAGCCCCCGGCGCAGGACGGTTACAATGCATATGCCAAGTTTTTACGGAAGATTCGCCCCTTCCCTCGCGGTACTCGCGATGGCTGCGCTGCTTTTAAGCGGTTGCGGCAGCGCGACAACCTCCTATTATAATCGCATAAAGCGCACCGCAGTAGATGCCAAGGACGATGTCCTCGGCACCCGTCCCACCACGGCAGAGCTCTTTCAAGAGGACAACACGCCGCTTATCGACATCAACTACGATGCGGCAGACGACATGATGGGCCTCTTTATGCCTGCACTGAACAAGAAGTCGCCCATTTATTATGAGCGCTTCGTCAATCGTGTTGATCCTTCCGATCCCTCACCTTTTGGCCGCTTGGTGTGCGAACAGGTGGCGGCCCGGTTGGCCCTGCGCAATTTCATGGTTACAGATGGCCCTGCCGTGGTGCCAGCCTATGCCCTCCCAGTGGTTACCCCTCCTGGTCCGGGGCTGACCCCTGAATCCCGTAAGGCAGAGGTCGCACGCGAGCAGGAAGAATTCAGCCCGCCGCGCCCCAGTGTGCTCTCTGGAACCTACCTTATCGCGGACAAGGTCGTGTACATCAACGCCAAGATCACCAGCCTGGAAACACGGCAGGTGCTGGCTGCGCATAGCTGGACAATACCGGTGAACCGCAACACGCGCGCCCTTTTGCCACAGTTGCGCCGCACTGGCGGCATGCGCCCCTCGGTACGCACCACATTGAACAGAAGTCCGCACATTGTGGCGAATCCCTCCGGCCAAGAGCAAAATTACGTTACCAAGGATCTTGTCCGCTAGCTGGACTGTTTCACCACTCGTCCTTTGCAATGCATTATAGCACTCCGTCCGCCTCTGGCTGGCGGGGTGTTTGCGTTTATTCTCTATGCTATGCGGTCTTTCTGGCCCAAGCAAAGGGCAGAAGTTGAAGGTCCTGACATTGACGGGCTGAAAGTGGTCGAGTAGGTTCCGCCAACGCAACAGTAGACAGCGCGCTACACGTGTTCATCGCTTTCAAACGCTGCCTGCCGTGGCGCACATATCCAAAGAACATAAGCACCAGTCAGAAGCATCGACACTCAGCCGACGCCGAGACTCCAAGGATTACCATGACAGACACAAGCAATACCCCTTTCCCGCTTTTTGAGGAGTTCTTCCAGGCCGAGGTGCGCATGTTCCTTTTGGCCGGTATTCGCATCGCCCTCACTGAAGACGGCAAGGATCTGACATCCCTGGGCATATTCACAGACGCCGATACCGCCATGGCCCACATTGTGGCCAAGCAGGACACTGTTGTCGCTGGGCTGCCGCTTATCCCGCTTATTTTGGAATTCTCCGGGTGTGAGTTCCAGCACATGATCAACGTGGACGAGGGCGACCGTGTCAAGGCAGGCACACTCATTGCCGCCATCCAGGCACCGGCCACGCACATTCTGCGCACCGAGCGCGTGCTGCTCAACTACCTGGGGCATCTTTCCGGCGTTGCCAACCTCACGGCGCAGTATGTAGCCGCCCTGGCAGGAACACGCACAACCCTTCTGGATACCCGGAAGACCCTGCCTGGACTGCGCTACGCGGAAAAATACGCTGTGCGCGTGGGGGAGCCAAAAACCACCGCAAGAATCTGACCGAGATGCTCATGGTCAAGGATAACCACATCGACCGGGCTGGTGGCATCCGTGAGGCTGTGGACGCCCTGCGCAAAACCTATGGCGAAGAATGCCCGCCCATCGAGGTGGAATGCCGCACCCTGGACGAGGTGAGCATTGCCGCGGAGTGCAAAGTCAACCGGATCATGCTCGACAACATGGATCTTGCGTTGATGGCCGAGGCGCTGAAGCGCATTCCCGAAGGCATAGAGAGCGAAGCAAGCGGCAACGTCACCTTGGAAAACATCGCGGACATCGGCCGCATCGGTCCGGATTTCGTCAGCGTCGGGCGCATCACCCACTCTGCCCCCTGCTCAGACTTCAGCCTGGGCATGAGCCCCCTGGTGTAAACAAGCCACTCCTCAACGTTGCGTTTTCTACGCCACGCATCAACGAAAGAGAGCGTTCCGATCATGCCCAGTTTTGCCGATCGCATTACCGCCGTGAAAGCCGCGTATGGCTCCAAGCTTGCCATTTTGGGGCACCACTACCAGTCTGACGCCATCATCCGCCACGTGGACGTGAAGGGAGATTCCCTGGAACTGGCGCGCAAGATTGAGGGGCTGGCTGCCGAGCATGTGGTGTTCTGTGGTGTCTTCTTCATGGCGGAATCTGCCGCCGCCTTGGCCCGGCCCGGCCAGCGAATCCACATTCCGCGTACGGACGCAGACTGCCCCATGGCGGAAATGGCCCCGGCGCAACGCGTTGAGCATGTGCTGACCGCCTTGAACAGCCGTGGCCGCAAGGTTGTTCCCGCTTACCTATGTGAATTCCTCTTGCTGCGGTCAAAGCCGTATGCGCCCGCTTTGGTGGGAGCGTATGCACCTCGGCCAATGCGAGCACCATGCTTGCCTGGGCCCGTGGCCAGGGCGAAGCCGTGCTCTTTTTGCCGGATAAAAACCTGGGGAACAACACAGCGGACCAGCTCGGCATCGCGCCCTCAAAACGCCTGGAGCTGGACATCCGCGCTGGGGGCGGCAAGTTGGACCTGGAACGCGCCGCAGAGGCCGAATTGCTCCTGTGGCCCGGCTGCTGCGCCATCCATCACAAGTTTAAGCTGCACCACGTCACCGAGATGCGCACAGCACGCCCTGGTGTGAGCGTTATCGTGCACCCAGAGTGCGCGCCAGAAGTTGTTCAAGCTGCCGATGGCGCAGGCTCGACGACCTTTCTCATCAAGCATTGCGCCCAGGCTGCGCCCGGCTCCGTTATCGCCATTGGCACGGAACTGAACCTAGTGCGCAGGCTTGCCGCGTATCATGCTGCCGAGGGCAAGGTCATTGTGCCTCTTAAGGAATTGACGTGCTCCAATATGGCCAAAATCACCGAAGAAGGCCTAGCGAACATGCTGG
>Ga0183099_1000548_pt1 | contig 26712 bp, 20 predicted proteins | sample Biomet1_FD_127788 | JGI IMG/M metagenome (GOLD analysis project Ga0183099, IMG submission 127788) | Microbial communities from bioreactor (seeded with anoxic lake sediment) at LBNL, California, USA - Biofuel metagenome 1 | ecosystem: Engineered > Bioreactor > Anaerobic > Unclassified ...
AACGCGCCGCCCTTCAGTACGCTGATCACAAGTTCGTACAGCCCGCCTGTGCGCACCTCATCCATGAGGCAGGTGCGCGGCTGATAGCTCGGGTTTTCTAGGTTCCGCTGCATCTCATCCTCGGGGATAAATTCATAGAAACACGAGTCCGGGAAAAAAACCATTCCGCTGTGCTCCCAGGTCTCCGTTCCGATGCACGTAGACTCCGTCCCCGCGGCGAGTTCAAACGGCTCCATGCCCCATGCCTTCGCAAGCTTTTCGCGGTAGCAATGCGCGTCTGTCCCCGCACTGATGAATGCCTTCGGCCGGAATATATCTCCGGGCATGATCGGGCGCCGGTCCCGGTGAGAGATATACTTCGCCTTCAGGTACCGCGCCGCTATGTTCGGGGAAACTTTGACCTTTTCGCTCCCCTTCTTTCCAGAGGCTGAGGCAAAGTTTTCCGTGATATAATTTGCGACGCTCCCGATGCCGAAGAAGTAATCGATGCCGCCCTTCATGGCCATTTTGAAGCCTTTTTTAATGCGCTGGCTGAAGCTGAGACCGTTTTTCTCATTCGGGTCGGGCAGCCATTCCATCTGAATTTCTTCGGCCAGCAGCGAGGGCATCAGCCCTGTCGCATACGGAAGCGGTGCCCCGCCGTAGAGGACCCGGTCTCCTTTTGCAACGGTGAAATCCCCCTTTTTCTTCGCGGTAGTTACCATCATCACGCAAATTATATTGTGCCTGTATGTATCCAGCATCTCCCGCGTATAGGGCGCCACCTTGATCGGGCGAAGACCGCCCTCCCAGGTGGTTTCAATCCACACCATCGGCTGGCCTGGCAGCATCGAGGCGCGCCGGGACAGCAGAATATCCGCGTAATCCGCATATGTCGTAAGCGGCAGCATTTTCCGGAATTCTTCCACCGTCTGCGGATATTTCCCATGCAGCAGTTCTCTGCCGAGCCCGGAGTCCCGCCAGATTTTTAAGCTGTTCCTCCATAAGACGGCTCTGAATATACATATAGTCCGTCAGTCCAAGGTCCAAAAATCCGCAGTACTCGCTCCAGAGCTGTTCCCGGGTATATTTTTTCAGCTTGTCCTGAAACTTCATAATGTTTCGTCCTTGCATTTATTACATAGGAAACGCTGGAAAGAAGATCTCGTGGGTATGAGAAACGGGACTTCGCTCTTGTATTGGTCATAGCCGTCAAGAAAAGCCGGAAATACCACTTTGTCCTCAAAAACGCCGAGCAGCAAATCCAACGCGCTGAAAGCCACGGCCGCATATACGGGAAATCCGCATGTAAGCCAAAGGCACAAATACAGGGGAATAAAATACAGGATTCCCGGATGCCGGCAGAGTGCATAAAATTCTCCGGTATAGACTTTCTTTTCGTCGTTTTTATTTGTTTTCCAGGCAACGGAAAGAACCGTATACAACGTCAATGCGCCGAAAATCAATGCAAGTATCCCGAATAATATCCGGAAGATCGCGGGCATCACCGGTTTGTGGCCGATACAAAGACCGACTGTGGAGATAACGAACAGGGCAACGCCCATAAAAAAGCAATGCCGAAGCCAATTCTTTTTCAGGCGCCAGTCGTTCCAATCTCCAAGAAAAAGCAGCGCGAATGCCGCGAACCCCAAATAAAGCACCGACTCACCTCACGTTGCCCGTCGTCGGGAAGAATCTCGTCAATAAAACAAATCATGATATAGTATATTTCATTTTTTTCCAAACTTCAACAAGAAACTAGTCATTAAACTGCCGAAAATGTTCGAACTGGAAACTATTCCATATTTTGTGTGTCTTTTATGAATTTCCCACAATTTTTTGTTATAACAACCAACTTCTCTGCGAAAATAATTTCGTTCTTGCGAGGGTTCTCGTTATTTTATAGTAATTTTGATGGGAATACGAGATGGCGAATGCGCTGAAACTTTTTTCAAAAATTCCGTATACAGCGAATCCGAACCCATCTCGGACCGAGAGAGGTTCGGATTATCTTTTTTTGTACAAACGAAATGGTTATTTTTTGTCTTTCTGCTTGGAGGGATTTAACGGCGTATCGTCTTGATCGTCTTCGCAAAATACGAACATCGCCGACGATTTAACTTTTTTATTCTTTTTATGGGGCTTTGCGGCTCTATCCTTACCTTCCATGTCAACACTGTTTTTCAGCCCTTTTTTATTCCTCTTTTTCCCGGCAAAAACGATGGCCACAATGATCCCCGCTACTGCAAGTGCGCAAGCAACGACAAGAATGAAGAGCGTCTGCACAGGCATGTCCAGCTTACTTTTCAAGGCCGTGAGCGGCTGTTCGATAGAGAACTTGTCCGTGGTTTTCGCCTGCCAGATCACCACGCTGTATTTCTCCATCGGATTGGCTTCCGGGGAGACGTCTTTCGGCCCGCTAACCTCCAGCGTAACGGTTTGATCCTGAGGAAGGCTCGCGGCGGGATACACCCGATACGTCGTGCCGTCGGCCTTCTGGACGCTGGCGACGGAAAGCTGTTCCCCGCTGTCCGTGACGAGCGAATAGCTCGCGGCGTCTTCGGCTCCGTCGACCATCTCGGAAAACTTGATTTCAATGAAATTGGCCTCGGCGTCGTATGCCGCGGAGGTGATTTTCGGGCTGACCGTATCCGGCAACCAGTCTTTGGAGTTGATCTTCGCCTCGATCGTGTCAACGCCGCCGAGATTGACTTTCAGCGTTTTTTCCAACTGTGAGGAAAAGCTGTCCTGGGCGGTGAGTACAAGCGACCAATAATTCTGCATGTTTTTTGCCATGCCCATCAGCAGCGTATCGGCCTTGTCCGCCGCAAATAACGTAAATTTTCCGCCCGTTTCCTCGACCAGCTTACGGATAGCCGCAGCATCGCCCTGTTTTGCCGTGTCTACACACAGCGCGTTCACCGCGACGCCGGAGGACAGCATGTCTTTCTCCAGCTTGTCCCGTGTTACCCCGCCGCCTGTGTCGGCGCCGTCTGAAATTACAACCGCCTCAACACGCAAATCCTTTTCCGCTGCTGCAAGAGCGACAAGCTTATCGATCCCGGCATATAACAAAGTGTTTTCATCGTTTTTCAGCGAATCCAGCGCCGCCGACACCTTGTCGGCCGCCTCTCCCCCCGAGAGGACTTCCGTAACGCTGTTCCCGCAGGCAATAAGCGCCATTTTATCCTGTTTCCTCAAGCCGGCGTACACATCCGCGATCGCATTTTTCGCAGCGCTGAAATGCCCACCCGGTATGGAGCCCGATATATCCAGCAAAAAAACATAAAAAATCCCCTGTTCATTGGGAACAAGCGATTTGACGTTCAGCGGCTCTCCGTCCAGCTGAGCGGTGATGTCCTTTGTCTGCAGGGCGGACAGATCCGCGTTCTCAGTAAAATTTACGCGAACCTCAGGCAAGCACACCTCGGTCCTGTCGACGGTGGCGGCAAATGCACCGGTAAGCAAAAGCGCCGCTTCCAGAGCAAAAATAAAAGCTGATTTTAAATATTTTTTCACGGAAAACCACCTCCCCTGTAACCCCGCGCCGGTTCCCCGGATCAGATGGGAAAGTCACACGAAGCATTTGGATTATATCATGTGTATCCTGCTCTGACAACAGCGTTTGCAACGTTATTTTCATGCCGTATTCAGAAAAAATGCAGTGCTTGAAGATAAGAAAATTTAAACGCGTGATTTTAGATAACATTAATTTATGTTATTTTTCAAAACAGGAGATTCCTTAAGCGTGGATGTATTGACTGCAAAGGAAATATATGCTAAACTCGAAAAGTATACATAAAGATATTTATATGTTGAAATTTCTGTGCTTAAACCTATAAGAGTTGTGAGGAGCTTACGTGAATCTCAACAAAAAAAAGTCCCGTCTGGGCGATATTCTCGTTCAGCAGGGTATCATCAACGAAGAACAGTTGAAAATGGCTCTGGCTGAGCAGCAGAAGGAACACAAGCACCTCGGCGATGAACTCGTGGAGCACGGGTTCACGACGGACGAAGACATCGCGCAGGCGCTGCATCTGCAGCTCGGCCTCGATTATATTGACCTGCGCGGGATCAAAATTTCGCAGGACGTCATCAATCTGGTCCCGGGCGCTGTTCTGCGCAAGAATAACGTTCTCCCCATCGGTTACGATGAGCAGAACACCAATGTCCTGCTTCTGGCGATGGCGGACCCGCTCGATATGGTGGCGCAGGACGATATCTCCATCATCACGAACTGCAGCATCGAGCCGCTGGTCTCGACACCGGGCGCCATCAATTCGGTGCTGGACAAGTACTTCGGAACCGACGAGGCCATGTCCGCCGCGGCGCAGTATGCTAAAGAACGGGAGCAGCAGCTCCAGTAGCTGGAAGCCGCCGACACGGCGGAGGACAGCGAGCTTGCCACCGCGCCAATCGTTCAGCTCGTCCGCGCCATCATCGAGCAGGCAGTCCGGCAGAGGGCATCGGATATCCATCTAGACGCTCTGGAGCGGCAGGTGCGCGTGCGTTACCGTGTCGACGGCGTGCTCGCGGAAAAGATGCTGTACGACATCTCGCTGCTTCCCGCTATTTCTACGCGCATCAAGATTCTTTCCGGCATGGATATCTCCGAAAAGCGCAAGCCGCAGGACGGCCGTATGACGATGGTCGTTGACCGCACGGAATACGATATCCGTGTCTCCGTTCTTCCCTCCACCTATGGAGAAAAAATCGTGATGCGCCTCGCGCAGGCCACCGCGTTGACGCGAAGCAAAGCGGAACTTGGGCTCCGTGACTGGGAACTGACGAAATTCGACCACATTCTCTCCTACCCCAACGGTATTATACTTGTTACAGGTCCGACAGGTTCCGGCAAATCGACGACACTTTACACCGCTCTTTCCGAACTCAACACCGAAGCGGTCAATATCATTACGATTGAGGACCCTGTCGAGGCCAACATTCCCGGCATCAACCAGGTCCAGGTCAATCCGAAAGCCGACCTGACCTTTGCCAACGCCCTTCGCAGCATTCTCCGTCAGGACCCGGACATCATCATGGTCGGCGAGATCCGCGACGCCGAAACCGCGCAGATCGCCGTTCAGGCCTCCATCACCGGCCACCTGGTGGTCAGCACGCTCCATACGAACAGCGCCGCGGCGACCGTCACCCGCCTTCTAGACATGGGAATAGAGTCCTACCTCCTCGCGGATTCTCTCGTGGGCGTCATCGCGCAGCGCCTGGTACGGCGGCTGTGCACCGCATGCCGCAGGCCGCGGCCCGCGACGGAAGACGAAAAGCGCATGCTCGGCGTCCCCATTGACAAAGAACAGATCATTTACGACGCCGTCGGCTGTCCCCTGTGCGGCGAGACCGGGTATTACGGCCGCATCGGCGTCTATGAAATCATGGAAATCTCTCCGAAGCTCAAGCACGCCATCTGTGCGAACGGCTCCACGGAGCTCATCAAGGAAACTTCGCTCGAAGAGGGTACGCAAACGCTCCATATGACGGCGTGCGAATACGTTCGGGAAGGCATTACCACCATACCGGAAATGCTGAAAGTATCGTTTGAGGAATAGGGTGAATTTGACGTATACATTTGATAATCTGGTAAAATTAGCCGTCAGCCAAAAGGCATCGGATTTGCATCTTTCCAGCGGCCGCGCGCCGTGCTGCAGAGTAAACGGTGTAATCACACCGCTCAGCAATGTGGCCCTCATTCCCGAGGATATCGACCGAATCGCGTTTGACATCATGAAAGAGCAGCAGCGCCTGGTTTTCCGTGAAAACGGCGAGGTGGACTTTTCCTATTCGGTTCCCAGCCTCGGCCGGTTTCGTGTAAACGTCTTCCGGCAGCGAAGCAGCACGGCGCTTGCGGCTCGTATCCTGAATTTCAACATCCCCACGCCGGAATCGCTGGGCATTCCCCAGAGCGTCGTGCAGATGGTCCACAAAAAGCGCGGGCTTGTCCTCGTGACCGGCGCTACCGGCTCCGGCAAATCCACGACCCTCGCCTCTCTCGTCAACATCATCAATCATACATACGCTTACCACATTATCACGCTGGAGGACCCGATCGAATATCTCCACAGCCACGATAAGTCCATCGTAAACCAGCGGGAAATCGGCTCCGACACGAAAAGTTACGCAAGCGCCCTTCGCGCCGCCCTGCGCCAGGACCCGGACGTCATTCTCGTCGGCGAGATGCGCGACCTCGAGACCATCGCGATCGCCATCACCGCGGCGGAGACCGGTCACCTGGTTTTTTCTACGCTGCACACCATCGGCGCCGCGAACACCATCGACCGCATCATCGACGTCTTTCCGCCGTACCAGCAGCAGCAGATCCGCACGCAGCTGGCGGATGTTCTGGAATGCGTCGTATCCCAGCAGCTCCTCCCCAAAAAGGACGGCAGCGGCCGCGTTGCGGCCATCGAGGTCATGATCTCGAACACCGCCATCCGCAATCACATCCGAGAAGCAAAAACCTTTCAGATCCCCTCCGTGCTGCAGACCAACCGCAGGCTGGGCATGCAGACCATGGACGACGCGATCTACGATCTTTATGAAAACGGCGTCATCGATAACCAGACCGCGCTCCTTTTCAGCCAGGACCGCGCCACGTTAAGCAAAAAAATTCCGGTATAAATCCAAACCACCCGCAAGGGAGTGACTAGATGGCAACGTATACATACACCGCGGTGAACCGCGTCGGCAAGGAAACACGGGGCACCGTCGAATCCGATTCCCGGGAAAAAGCGTCAGACCGCCTGAAAGAAGACGGCCTGACGATTGTTTCTATGGCCGAGGCCGGCGTTTTAAATAAGGACCTCAGCCTCAACTTTCTGAGCAAGAAGCCGTCGCCCCGGGATATGGCGGTGTTCTGCCGCCAGTTCACGAGCATTGTGAACGCCGGCGTCTCCGTCGTCAGCGCCCTGGAGATGCTCGGCGACCAGACCGAGAACGTGCGCCTGCGCTCCGCCATCCTGCAAAGCAAGATGGACATTGAAAAAGGCGAGTCGCTCGCAAACGCCATGCGCAAGCATCCGGACGTCTTTCCGGACATCTTCATCACGATGGTGGACGCCGGCGAGGCCTCCGGTTCGCTGGACGTCTCCTTTACCCGTATGGCGCAGCAGTATGAAAAGAGCGCCGCCCTGCGGGCCACCGTCAAAAAGGCCTCCATCTACCCCATCGTCGTCGTCACCGTCGCCATCGGCGTCGTCATCGCGATGCTCTCCTTTGTCGTCCCCACTTTTGAGAGTATGTTCACGCAGCTCGGAACGGACCTGCCGGGGATCACCAAGGCCGTCATCGCCGCCTCCGATTTTATAAAAGAGCGGTGGTACATCCTGCTCGCCGTGGTCATCGGCCTTGTCGTCTTCACCGGAGCCTACAAGCGCTCCGACTCAGGCAAGCATTTTTTCGGCACCCTGGCGCGCAAACTCCCCATCCTCAAAAACCTGACGGTGAAAACCGCCTCCGCCAATATGGCCCGTACGCTTTCGACCCTGCTTGCCGCCGGCATTCCCCTGACCGACGCGCTGGAGATCACGTCCCGGGTCATGACGAACGTCTTTTTCAAAGAGGCACTGATCACCGCGCACGACGACGTCTCCATGGGAAACCCCCTCTCGGAGACCATTAAGCGTAGCGGGATCTTTCCTCCCCTCGTATACCACATGCTCAGCATCGGCGAGGATACCGGCGATCTGGGCACCATGCTCGACAATCTCGCCGGGTATTACGAGGACGAAGTCCAGCAGTCGACGCAGCAGCTCATGGCGGCGCTCGAGCCGATGATCATCATACTGCTTGCGCTTCTCGTCGGCACCATCATCCTGTCCGTCATCGCGCCGATGGCCAAGATGTACTCCGCGCTGGACAGCCTGTAACCCCTCCTCGATATAAAGCTTCCGCGCGCCCGTGTACGCACGGCGGTCTTATATAAAAACAAAAGAAATTGAAAAGAGGTAACCAAAGTGAATAAGCTCCGCAAGTCTCTCGGCAACGAAGGCTTTACCCTGGTGGAACTGATCATCGTCATCGCCATCATGGCCGCCCTCATCGCAATCCTCGCCCCGCAGTATCTCAAGTACGTCGAAAAGTCCCGTGTCGCCGCCGACAAAACCTCTCTGGATCAGGTCGTCAGCGCAGTAAAAGTTGCTGTCACCGATCCCGATAGCACCGCCGAATCTGGCACGCTTATAATTGACTACAGCAGCGGAACCTGCACCATCGGCACTACTGGTACGCTTACTCCTGACTGCGTAACCCGCATCACCAACTCTCTTGGTGCAACAACATTTACTCTTAAATCAAAGACTGCTAAAGATGCGGTTGTCTCCGCAGGCAATAAGATAACTATTACAGTTGCTGGATCTACCTATGCTGTTTCCTGCGCTCCTGTATACTCCAGTTGGTCGTAATTTTCAACTTTTACCCCTATTAGCGAAAGGATACCAATAGATGGACTCAGTCACGATGCTTTTCTACATAATCGTATTTCTGTTCGGGATCACGGTGGGCAGCTTCCTGAACGTCTGCATCTACCGGATCCCGGCGCATGAGAGCATCGTGACCGGTCCGTCCCACTGCATGAGCTGCGGCCGGCGGCTCCGCTGGTTTGAGCTGTTTCCTTTGTTCAGCTATCTTGCTCTGCGGGGCCGCTGTGCCACCTGCAAGGCCCGGATCTCGCCCCAGTATCCTCTGATCGAGGCGGGAAACGGGCTTGCATGGATTCTGGTTTTCCGGCGCATCGGGTCCGGGCCCGTCGCCGTACTCGCCTGTCTTCTGGTTTCGGCGCTTCTTGTGCTGAGCGTCATCGACGCCCGCACACGCGAGATTCCGCCGGGGGTGACGATCTTTCTTCTCGCCCTCGGCGCTGCCCGTGTTTTCTTCGACCTTCCGAACTGGTCATCCTACGTGATCGGCTTTTTTGCCGTCAGCGCACCGCTTGGCCTCATCTGGCTTATCACCCGCGGCCGCGGGATCGGCGGCGGAGATATCAAGCTCATGGCGGCCTGCGGACTTTTTCTGGGTTGGAAATGTATTATTTTAGCGCTTTTTGTCGGCTGTGTTCTGGGCTCCGTCATCCACCTGAGCCTCATGGCGGCAAAAAAGGCAGGGCGCGTCCTGGCCCTCGGCCCCTACCTCTCCGGCGGCATATTTCTTTCCCTTCTGTGGGGGAATGCCGCGCTGACGTGGTATTTCGGCCTGTTTTGAACTTTGGCAGCTGTAGAATAGTTTCAGGACACTTTGAATCGCCTATTCGTTCGTTAAGAACTTCGTATAAAGGGGAGATACTATGGCCGGAAAGATTCTGAATATAGAAATCGACGACCGCCTCACAAAGGTATGCCTGTCGCAGCCGAAGGGGAAAAGCATCCAGATCAAAAAAAGCTTTCTCTTCCAGACGCCGGAAAACGCGGTGAACGACGGCGTCATCGCCGACCCCAAGGCGCTTGCCGAAGCTCTGGGCAAAGAGCTGCAGTCGCACGATCTCAGAGAAATGAAAAACGCGGTTTTTACCCTGACATCCGGCAAAGTCGCGACGCGGGAGGTGCTGCTCCCCCCGGTCAAAGACAACAAGATTAAAAGCATCGTCGAGGCAAACGCGACGGAGTATTTCCCGGTGGATCTGTCCCGGTACCACATTACTTACAGTCTGCTCGAGCGCGTCACGGGTGACGAGCCCGGCTGCCGCGTACTTGTCCTCGCGGTGCCGATGAGCGTTCTGGAAGGCTATTTCAAGCTGGCCGAGCTTGCGGGACTTTCGATTCAGGCCATCGACTACTACGGCAACAGCCAGTATCAGGCGCTGCGCGGGGTGACCGGCAAGGGCGTCTGCATGTATGTGAACGTGGACTGCAGCCACTCGCTCGTCACCTTCATGCGGGGACCAAAGTTTCTGATGCAGCGCTCCTTCAACTTCGGCGGCGACGAACTCATCCTCAGCTATATGAACGCGGCGGGCCTCAAAGCCGAAAGCTATGTCGCCGCTCTCAAAACCTGCTCCGCTCCCGACCCCCAGTTTTTGAAAGACGGCTCGATCACGCAGGCAGCCGTCGACGAAAGCCTGGGGCGTCTCGTGAGCAGCATCGTGCGGACCATCGACTATTTTAACTCCAACCACTGGGAGATGCAGGTCGAGGGCATCGTTCTTATGGGCGCGTGCAGCCACATCGTCGGCCTGTTGGACATGGTCGGCAACGCCGCCGGCGTACATACGACTTATCTCGACGATTCTCCGATGATCTCCACGCTGACGAACGCGGCACAGAGCGTCTCCTGCTTTATCTCCTGCATCGGCAGCAATCTCTCACCGCTGGACTTCATGCCGTCGCAGTTCAAAGTCGACAAGAAAAAACGCAAAGAGGCCGGCCAGAAGACAAGCTCCCTTGTTCCCAGCTTTCTGATCTGCGCCGGCTGTCTTATCATCGCGATCGGCCTTGGTTTCTTCGGCTATACGCGCTATCAGAAAGCGCTCAGCGCCAACAAGGCGGCTAAGGATGAGATCGCGAGCCTCTCCTATACCCGCGACGTTTACAATACCTATAATACTTATCAGAAAAATGTCGATACGCTGGAGGCGTTCAAGACCTCGCTCGACACCCCCAACGATAAACTGACCGCTTTCATTGAGGAACTGGAAAAGAAAATGCCCTCCCAGATCCTCATTCTGTCGGCCAGCTGCACCCGCGACGGCATCACCATGAATATTACGCTTCCCAGTTTCGACGCGGTCGCGGTCGTATTGGTGGAGTTGAGGACCTTCGAGAGCATCAGCAACGTGACGGCCAGTACCATCGCGGAGCAGACCGACGGCTCCGGCTCCACTTACGTCAGCCTTACGGTTCAATGCGCCTATGGCACGAACCCGTATCTCAGCGGCGCCGACCCCTACGCCTCACCCACGCCGTCCCCGACGGCACCCCCCGCTCCGGCGGCATCTCCCGCCCCGGAAGGTTAAGGAGGACTTGAACATGAGTATCAGCAAGCGCGACGCGAAATTTCTGATCATTCTGCTGGACATTATTATCCTCGTCGTGGGGTATGCCGTGGTATACAACCACTACAACAATAAGGCGGAAGCGCTCAAGACGGAAACCGCCGGTCTTCAGCCGCAGCTGCAGGAATTGCGTACATATTATAGCAACCTCGACAAGTACAAGGCGGGAATCAAGTCGGCGGAGGACACCATCAGCCAGGACCTCGGGAATTTTCCCACCGACGTGCGGTATGAAGACCTCATCATGTATGCCACCAATATGCAGACCAAGCTGGGACTGAAGCTCTCTTCCCTGGACTTTCAGCCGCTCACTCTTCTGCAGGAGTTCGATTCCTTGCAGGACGCCGGAAACGGAAAGTACGTCCCCTTGACCCGCCGGGCATACAGCATCGGCATGATTGTTAGCTGCGATCTGGGCTATAAGGAAATGAAGTCGATGATCAACTACATCGCGTCAAGTACCGGCCGCACCACGCTCGACTCCTTGGACGTGAGCTACAATTCCACGACCGGATCGCTCACCTCCAGCGTTACGCTGACGAAGTATTTCATCACCAGCGGCAGCGACCCGTATGTCGCGACGCAGGTTCCGAAAATTTCGCTGGGCCGCAACGACCTCTTCGGCACCATCGCGCCGAAATCATAGCCGGAGCTCGGACCCAAAGCGCAGCGCCTTGAGTCTTTAGCGGACATCGGCTGCCGGATTTATCCAATTCCCGCTTGAAGGGAGGGAAAGCTCATGCAAAATCCATGCGGCGCGGAATGCCGGCCGACAGCAGGGCTTTCCCTGATTGAGCTGCTGGTCGCCATCGCGATCCTTGGCATCGTGGTCGCACCGCTTCTGCACGCATTCATCACCTCGGCCAATACCGCCGCGAAAAGCCGCAGGATCGGTGAAGCTACGCTCGACGCGCAGAACGTCTCCGAACTGATCGACGCAACGAAGATGAAAGTAATTGCTGCCCTGCAGGTCGGCTCGTCCCTGGGCAGCTATTCTGTTTCTAATTTTTCGGCTCTGGACCCCGTATTTATTACCGATGTGAACGGAAACCGCGTTTGGAAACAAGACGACGCCCACTCCGACACGTCCACGACCGCCGGGAAATATGTCTTCACCCTCAGCAATCTCAACGGCGGCAAGTATAAGGCCATCGTAACACTGGATGCCTCCTCCGACTACTATGACACCAACGCCCTGAATGTCACGCAGTACACGCCCGTGGGCGCCGTGTTCGATCAGACGGCCGGTTCGGATCCCGACGCTGTGTCTTATGCCGGTTTCCAGTTGAAAGCCTCGGCGCTCTCGGACGTCGCGCCGAGCACCAGCGTCTTGCTTTCCTGCTCGCGCAAAATCGACATCAGCATTTCCGAGGCTGAAGGCGGTCTGTGCACTTATTCCTGCACATATGGATACACCTGCACGGCCTCTTATACCAGTGCCACCACCGGAAAGCTGGAAACCCAGACCTGGACGGACAACTACGATTATTCCTTCTATAACGGTTCCGCCCAGGACGACGGATCGCTTCCCGCCCTCTATTTCTTCTTCAACTCCTATGACAATTCTTACGGCGCTTCCGCCAGCGATCAGATCACCATCACGCACACCGGGACCTCCCCCATCCCCGTGTTTCTGGCCTGTCAGGGGGAAACTTATCCCAACGCGGTCAAAGCCCACATCCGGCTGAAGGACGATTCCTTCATAAACCATCAGGCTCTGGCCACGAAGGTATATTGCAACATTCCGCACGGCAGCTATCTTTTCTACATATTCCAGAACCAATATTGGTATATCAGTACGACCTATTCGGAATCGCTTCTCCAAAAAGATCAGGAAAACCGGATGTACGATATGACCGTTGCGGTCTGCGAGGCCGACAGCGACACGCCGATCTACACCCTCAAAAGTTCCAAACTGGATTGACCCTTGTCACCGACTCCGGGAAAGGAAGTTCCGCTGTGAAATCTCCACGTAAAAGGCTGAAATGCGATAACCGCGGCTCCGGTATTATTACCGTGCTCGTGGCTGTCTTTTTCATTCTGGTGCTGGGCAGCATTCTTCTTTTCTCCGCCTACACCGGTTATATGATCAAGGTCAGCGAACGAAAAAGCGGAGAAACCTTCTACTCTGCCGAGACGGCGATGGATGAGGTCCGGTCAGGTCTGCAGCAGGCCGTGAGCGAGTCTGTCTCAAAGGCGTATTCATGCATTCTTGTTAAGTATTCCTCACTGGTGCAGGCATACAACGCGGACAATACCCTGGCCGCGAGCCTCAACGATTACATCGAAGAACAGTTCCAGGCCGAATATCGGAAAGAACTTCTCGCTTGGCAATACGACTCCGGCAATCTGTTCGACAGCACGCACAACACTTACGACGTTACTGTTCTGGAAAAATTCATCTCGCATCCGAGTTTTGTAAATCTCTCCAGCGGCAATGAAGCCACGCCTGCCGTCGGCACAATTGTGTTGGACACCAGTACAGGCGACTTGACGCTCAAGACGGTCACCGTCAATTTCACTCGTACGGGATACGAAACGAACATTTCGACCGATATCGTAATCCACACCCCGCCGTTCTCCTATACACCGGCCGAATACTCCCTCACAAACCTCAACCGGCTGACCCTCGTGGCAAACAATTCGCTTACCCACTCGGCGGACGGCAGCGCGGCCATCACCGGCGACGCCTACGCGGGCAATGTGAATTTTGACACCTACGGGCTTGGTCTGACCTATTCCGGCGGCATATTTACCTGTGCCGGCGATTTCGGCGTCAGCAATCAGGCCGCCTTTACGATGAATAACGCTACCCTCTGGGCTGGCGGCATCAACGTCGGGGACAACGCCATCCTTAACCTGTCTGGAACCGTAAACGTTTCCGACGACCTGACGCTCTCCGGCGCGAATGCGCAAGTCGTTCTCGGCAGCGCCGGGACAAACGACCAGTATAACGGCTTCGGGTACCTGGCCGGCACGGGCGATTCCCCTTCCGACAGCAGTTCCATCATCATCAACGGGCGTGATAATTCGCTCGATATGAGCAATCTCGACGTCCTGACGCTTGCCGGCAACAGCTTCATTCAGGCTATCGGCAACACAGCAGTCACCAACTACGCAATGGGTCAGTCCGTTGCCACAAGAAGCGACCAGCTTGCCTATCTTGTACCGGGTTCCTGTCTGCCCGATGAATACCCCTCGAACCCCTGCTACAATGAGACGGCTGTAAGCGACAGTACCGCGCAGGAAATTCTGAATAATATCCATACCCTTTCCAATTCTACCGGCTATGGGTATTACGCCAACGTGGACGGCGTCAGTATCCTGTATACCAGCATTTCCTCCATCGGCCAGAATGCCCTTACCTACTTCTTTATGACCTTCAATACCGTCGAACATGCGAACGCCTTTTTCTCCGGCTATTTCGCTCAGAACAGCAGCGAGATTACCTCTTATCTGCATTCCTACCTCGCCAATTACAGCGCGGCACAGAATGTTCTGTCACGCGGAGGTACCTATGCCGGGACACTCGGTTCCGGCTCCATTCAATTGAAGACCGCGCTCACCGCTGCGTGGGAAAATCAAGTTGCGCCGTACAGCGCCAGCTTTCTGAATCTGCGTAAAAAGCTCTCGGTCACCGCCACCTCCCAGGAATCCGATCCTTCCCCCTATGATTTTCTTGTAGATTCCAACGCAATCAACGATCTGGTTAACGACGGCGGCTTTGTCAACAATGTAGCCGAATTCAAAAACGACAGCGGAGACGTCCTCGGCAAAATCGTCAACGGCAACTTCACCATTTCCCCGACGGAATCGGCAAAAGTCATCATCTGCACCGGCGACGTTACCGTGCAGGGAAATTACAGCGGCCTCATCATCGCCAAAGGAAATATTGACATCGGAGCTAGTGTTAGTTCCTCTACCATTGCCTCAGCTGCTTTACAGGCCAAAAATGACAGCGGCTCCGTGCTGCTCGACTTTATGAACATTGGTTCCGGCACCGGCAGCGCGTCGGCGAACACGGAAGGCTCTACATGGAATCTGGACGACCTTGTGTCATACAGCAATTGGAAGAAGTATTGACTCTCCCTACAAATTTTTCAAAGAAGGAGAGCAAACAGGTTGAAAAGCAAAGGTTTCACGCTGATTGAGCTGATCGTTACGATCGCAATCATCGGCATATGTGTTTTTCTTGTCTCCCTCTCTGTGTCAACCATTTTCTCATCGGAAGCGAAAAAGTGTGCTTATGATATCGACGCGCTTCTATCCCAGACAAAACTCAGCGCCATGAGCAAGGAAGACGGCGTTTATCTGTGGCTTACTTGTACGGACAGCGGGGATATTGTCGCCAATTACTATGAAAAAAACGGCCTCGTCTCACAGGACACGATCGGGGGAACCCGGTGTTCCGTTTTTTATACGGTGAACGGCCATGATACAAAGCTTGACGCGACTGGGATCTATATCAGCTTTCATCGGGACACGGGAGCGTTTGATTTCTCCCGAAACGGCTGGGAAAGCGGCGCAGTCTGTTCTGGTATCACTGTCGTGGGCGGAAGCAGAACCTATGCGCTGACGCTCGTCTCCTCTACCGGAGCTCACAAGCTGGAAGGATGACTGTGAAACGAATCAAACATGACAACAAGGGTTTTACCCTGATAGAACTGATCGTAGCCGTAGCCATTCTTGCTGTTCTGACAGTCTCCGTCATGGGCTTCATTTTCTCAGGGACCGGCGCGTTTCTCTCCGTGTACTCGAATGTCAGTCTGCAGACGAGCACCCAGATGGTTATGAACCAGCTGAAGGAATACCTGATCGACTGCAACGGCGGCGTATGCTATGCAGCCAATACGTTATATATTGTCGATGTCGATGATGTCGGCACATGCACCGAGCATGTGTTTGCATTGAACACCGCGGACCGGACCATCCGTTATGCCGTCAACCCGGGAAACAGCCAAGAGGTCAAGGATAACGGCGACCTGATGGCCACCCGCGTCACAGCCCTGACCGTCACAACGGACAGCGCCCCCGTCGGGAGCAGCGCCACTTCATGGAAAACATCTACTGCCACTGTCGAGATCACGCTTTCTCGTCTGGGAAAGACCTATACAGAGGTTGAAACAATTGCACTTCGCAATGTCTCCCTGACCGCTGGGAACGAAACAACCCTGCTCAGCGCTGTTGGCGACGCTGCCGCCACGTGAGTTCTAAGGATCTCACCACCAAAGAGAGGAGTCAGGCAAAATGTCGTGGAAAAAATTTTCATACGCTGTCCTTTGCGCACTGCTTGTCGTGACGGTCATCCTCACCCTGAACGGTGGGTCGGCTTTCGCCTACACTTCTCTGCCCTATATTGAGAAAGTCGTTGGTTCCTGCACCAGCGGCGGAAACTTTAACGTATTGGAAATCGTTCCCTCTGCCGACAGTGGGAGCATTGGGTACTATATCGACGGCGCCGAGCCATTCGCGAATCAGCAAAACAACCTCTACAATCTGGATGAAAATGGCCGGAGAAACTATGTGGAAAACACACTCTTTCCCGAACTGAGCAATCGCGGCCTTATCAGCGACGGCGGCGATACCCCCCTCTCCACCAGCGGTTCCGCCTACACCGAAAAGAAGCCCTGGGAAATGACCGCCGCAGATTACGCTTCCATGAATAAACTGACGCTCGAAAGCGAAGAGAGCGGCACGGCGACCGGAAAATTCAACCTTCAAAGCGGCGGCGGCTATCGTGAGAACGTCAACTATACGCCTGACGGCAGCGGCGACCGCGTCCAGATCATCAATTACTTTGTAAACTACAACCAGTTGGACACAACGGATAACTATTATTTTTATTCTCCCGCCTTTGTGCCTATCGTCAACGGAAACACTTATCAGGATGGTACTGCCATCTATACCAATACTGCAACCGACGGAGTTACAATCGACCCGAATACCGGGGAAACCGTTCCGGCGCCGGATGAACTTCTGCGCGATTCCGACGGCAATCTTGTTGCAACGCCGGACCCCGACGGTTACGTTTACTATGACACCTGGAACGACAACATCGAGCTGGATTCCAACTGCAATTACTACATGGTCACTTCGACCGGCGCTCCCTCGAGCACGCCGGATGAAGCGCACAGCTATGCCGCCATATCCAACGACTATCGCCTCGCTGATACGGCAAACGGTGAACAGGGCTATTTCACCTTCACCTCTTACCAATATGTCGGCCTTGGTTCCGGCAGTTACGCTTTTGAAAGCGATGCAAGCGGCACCTCTTATACCGTATATTACAATACGGTCTATTACCATCTCGGCTACTCAAACAATAACTGGTATCTGCGGTATGTTTTAGACCGTGACGACAATTATTTTGCCGGCAGCGGTGACCGCGTCTCTCTGAGCGTTACTTCCATCCCAGCCTCCCGCGTTACCGCGGCCATGGTCAAAAATGCCGATCTGATCGTCCTCTCAGGCGGATTCAATCTTTCTGACGGCGGCAGTCTTGTCAATTCCTATCTGGCTGGCAGTTCGGACCTTTCCTCCGATGCCGCCAATGCGATCACGACTGCCAGCGCCAATTTGGTTCCGGTTGTCGTAGATCATGCTCTCGTTCAGGTGGCTTCGTCCTCCAACATCGGGACGCTCGCTGCCGCGCTTGCCGGCAGCAGCGGGGACGACAACTTCGTGTCAAAGAATCTATATTTCTTCACTGCGCCGCTCGCCACAAACCAGTTCCACACTCCCCTAACCGACACTGTTGGTTTTGAGAGCCTTCTGAATGAGATTGAGAACGAAAACTTTCTGCGGAAGCAGGCGGACCCCAATACGCACGATCTTCTCCCGGACGAGGCCACCATTGGCAATGCCATTCGGTACATAATCAATTACCAGCAGCAGCGACAGATAAAAACCAAGGATTCCATCAACGTCCTGGAACTTCAGCCCGGCAACGTCGAAAATACGTCGGACCGGCTAACCGAAGCTACTGTCCGCAAGTGGCTCGGCAATCCCACGGGGTTGACGACCGTCAACATCGAATCTATGTCTACCTCCGAATTTATCGGCAAGATTGACGATCTCGTAGAAAAGTACGATCTGATTTACATCGGTGATTCCACCGACGGGTTCCATACTACCAACGGCACCACAGTCTACAATGATTCGAGCATGAACGGCCTCCTCTATACCGGCATCGGCGACGAATATCATTCGAGCCTATGTCTTGGCGGCCTTCTCAACTCCGACTTTACCGACACCGCTCATACCATTTTGAATGCGACCTCCAGCACTACGGCAAATCTTTTCCGCTTTTCCGGCAATGATCTGACCGCTACCAAAGCGGCGGAGCTCAAGCAGTTCGCGCGCGCCGGCTATCCGATCGTCTGCGCGGATTCCCTGATCCAAAGAGATTCCACAGTGGATAAGACTGTTGGATTTTCTGCCGGCCTCAGTGCAATAGTGGATAATAATAAAGCCTATTTCACCGCGTCCGTTACCCTTAATGGAGATGAAACTCTCCCGGCCACGGCCACGATCACCTATAAGCTCTATAAAAGCGGCCAGACAGACCCGATCGAAACCATGTCTTATTTAATGTCCGAGACACCGAATACCGCCAAGTCCTTCCTTACAGGAATGGACACTGCCGGCAACTATTACTGTACGGCCACGATCACAGACAGCGCCGCCACCGGTACCGGTACGGTTGCCACTAGCAATACCGTTACCTTGTATGATTACGGCCTACATCTGGCCGACGAGGGCGGCGGCGGCATTAATTACTCTATCTATGGGGTCATCTCGACAGATAACAACACCAGTCTGTCGGCGAGCCTCGGGGGTGATGCCCTGGATGGGGCCAAAGTCACCCTATATAATTGGGAATACAGCAGGAGCAGCAACACCAGCGGCTTCAGCACTTTACAAAATAACTCCGCAAACCTTACGATCAGGTCCGCCGGCTATTACCGCTGCACCATGACCGTAGTTTTCAAAAATGTTACGTATAACATTCTTTCGAATACAGTACAAGCGACTCAAACGGGGAATCACTATAAATTCAGTTCAGTCGTTGACGCGATTCCTACAGTAATATTTGACTCCTCACCCAATTACATCGTCACAATTTCCGGGAACGCTTCTGGCAATACGGTAAATTTCTCCTCTTCTCTCTCATGGAGTCAAAATGATAATACTTATAGCTGGCAGAAGTACACAGGGAATTACGGCGATTCAAACATACATTTTGGGGATATCGGCGGCGCCAACTCTTCCTCATACAGTGCAACACCCACGGCAACCGCTGAATGCTACCGCCTTTGTGTCACGTATAACAAGCTGAACGTATACAGCAACGTGATTCAGGTCACGAAAATCGAAGACGGAACGGTGAATATTTTTGTCAGCGGCAGCGGCGGCTCACCCGGTACGTATGTAACCACCGAACAGGTTAACGCAGGCGTCAATACCAACCGCATTGATAGCACCTCCAACATGTATGATGCGCTGAACACCATCTGGAATTACGACAACGTCATGTCGGTCTCGGATACGACCCAGAATTCCGGCACACTTCTGCGCTACACAAACCTTTCCAAGCCGAGCATCGTATGGACCGACCCGAAGGACAGTGCGAGCGACACTTCTTACTCTTACCCAACGGAATATAAACTCAACAGCGACGGTACCACCGGCGGCCTGACAGCTAGCGCTGACGGGAAGTACTATCTCGTCTATACTTTCTCCATTTCCAACGAGACAGATCCTACGCCGAGCACCACGACCTATGACTGCAAGCTGTATCTTGATCTAAACTCCGACGGCTTATATAAGACAAATGAGGAAGTCACGGACATTATCGTCCGGGAAACAGACAGCGGCTCGCTGGTTTCGCGCATCGGCAGCGGCAGCGGTGCTTGCTATGCACTGAAGCCCGGGGTCTCCTATACGATCTCACGGCAGATGCCCGACGACTACGTGGGCATTATTCCCTGGAAACTTGAGGTCATCAAGAACGGCACCTCTTCCTATATCCATGCATCGCAGACCAACTATACTCACATCACGCCTTCAACAAATCAGGTCACGACCATCAAGGTCCTGCAAATCATGCCCAACAACTCCGGTGCCATCAATCTGCAAGAACAGCTTCAGCCTGGCACGGTTCAAAATGCCCAACTTCGTGGTAATAACGGCGTCTACTATACCGGCATTTACGGAAAACTTCTTTCGGATGTCAAAGACTTCAATGTGCAGATCACGACGATTAACATCAGTCAGATCAATGTTGACACGGAAGACGACGCTTACAATTATTTTAACGGATTCGATATGCTGATCATCGGCTTCTACGACATGTACGGCACGCTCTCCACAAATGCAGCCAACGCCGTCATGCGCTACATCGCCAGCGGCGACAAATCCGTCCTTTTCACGCACGACACCACTTCCCTGTCAAACCTGGCAAACGGCGCGAATACCCGTGCCCTGTTCGATTCGGGTTATGGTTATGTTTCTCAGATCTCCGGTCCTACCTTCTGGGGCTACTCCTTTAATACGTTTCTGCGTAACGCCGTCAGCCTGGACCGTTACGGCATCACCTCCGCAGCCACAATCCCTGTCGGCAGTACGAACCAGAGTATTTCAAGCATACTGAAATCCGCCAGTCTGAACTCTACCGAAATTCCCAGTATCCTCTCTATGGGTTACAACGTGGCGTATGAGCCGAAGAGCGGAAATATTCTTTCTCAGACCCAAGGTTATACGAACTATTCGCTAATCCGGTTTGGCACCAATTCTTCAGAGTATAAGTATACGAACAGTTCCTACTCCACACGTGAGACAACATACATTTCGCAGGTCAACAAAGGGCAGATCACCACCTACCCGTATGATATCAACACGGCCGATTTTGGCGGCACAGACCCAACTCTTGGCTCTGGAAACTATATTACCGTCAGCAATACGCATGAACAGTATTATCAACTTAACCTCAATTCCGACAACATCGTGGTCTGGTACTGCCTCTCCGGCGGAGGAAACTCGGGCAGTTATTACAGTGATTTGCCCAACGACGTGCTGAATTCTTATTACATCTACAGCAAGGGTAACGTCACATATTCCGGCGTCGGCCATACCTACTATCAAAGCAACTTTACCAGCAGCTATATAGATGCCCGCTATGTCAACGAAGCCAAGCTTTTCGTCAACACGATGATTGCTGCCTACCGCACGGTAGCCGGTGTGCCCACCGCCACTTTCACAAGCGACGCAACGAGCAGCAATAAGCTTAACTATTATTTTGTGACATCCGATTATTCCGTTTCCAACGGCACGCTTGGCACCACCGGCGACATTCTCGGCTCCAACTATAAACTTTTCTTCCGTCTCACCGATCCAAGTCTGAATTCCAATAAAGCCATTGGTCTGAGCTTTTCCTATAAACGCGTGATCAACGGTGTGGAAGAAAATACAGCCAATGCTCTGGCGCAGGCACCGATAATTTACAGCACCGATTCAAATTCCAGCAGCACCGTATTCAGCGGGGGGCTGTCGTACTACATCCTTCTACCGCAGGAAATCCTTGATGCACTTGAGCAGGACAATTGTGATTCGGTACGGCTTTATCTGACGGTCGGCACAAACCTATCGTCGAACACCTCCCAAACTTCCGTCGAAATCCGCCGTGTCGGATTGTTCGAACTTCAATAAACTTGCAGGTTCCTGCCACCATATCTCCCTGTCGTTGAGCGTCCGGAAAACAATATTCAAAGTTTTCCGGGCGTTTTTATATTTCCATTTCCACATCTCAATAAGAAAAAAGCAATCCCGAAGCCAAATGGTTTCGGGATTGCTTTGGTGCGCGAGGCGGGAGTTGAACCCGCACGTCCGTAATGGACACTAGAACCTGAATCTAGCGAGTCTGCCAATTCCACCACTCGCGCATAGAGGTCGGGCACTGAATCAGTGCCCGATAATAATAGCATTGAACAAAAATCTTGTCAAGGGTTGAACTTCGATTTTTTCATGTTTTTACGCCAAGCGTTTTTCCAGGTCTTCCAGACAGTTCTTCAGTTCTCCGGGCAGTCTGCAGCCAAACTTTTTATAGAATTCGCGGATTCCTGCTGTCTCTTTGCGCCAAAGGTCGGCGTCAACCGTAAGCAAGCCGCGCAGCGTATCGGTTGACATGTTTGCCATCCCGGTAAGGTCAATGTCCTCCGGCCTCGGCAGGTAGCCGATGGCGGTGTCAATAGCCCCCGCCTTGCCCGTGCAGCGCTTAAGAATCCACTCCAGCACCCGCAGATTTTCGCCGTAGCCCGGCCAGATAAAATTGCCTTTGCTGTCGGTCCGGAACCAATTGGCATTAAAGATTTTAGGCGGATTGGTGAGCAGCTGCTCCATGTCCAGCCAGTGCTGCCAGTAGTCGGCCATGTGATACCCGCAGAACGGAAGCATCGCCATGGGGTCGCGGCGCAGCTCGCCAACCTGCCCTTCGGCGGCGGCGGTCTTTTCCGAAGCCATGATGGAGCCGACAAACACGCCGTGCGCCCAGCTGCGGCTCTGATAGATCAGAGGCGCTGTGCGGGCGCGACGGCCACCAAAAATGATGGCGCTGATGGGTACGCCCTGTGGGTTATCAAATTCGGGGCTCAGGCAGGGGCAGTTATAAGCCGGCGCGGTAAAGCGGGAATTGGGATGGGCGCCTTTATTGCCATCGGCAGGGTCCCACGGCTCCCCCTTCCAGTTAAGTGCACCCTTGGGCGGATTTTTATCCAGGCCTTCCCACCAGACGGTTCCGTCCGGCTTGAGGGCAACATTTGTAAAGATGGAGTTTTTCGAAGTCGTGGCTAAAGCATTGGGGTTTGACTTGGCGCTGGTACCGGGGGCCACGCCGAAAAATCCATATTCCGGGTTCACAGCCCACAGACGGCCATCCGGGCCGGGACGCAGCCATGCGATGTCGTCGCCGACGGTCCAGCATTTCCAGCCTTTCTTACGATAAACCTCCGGCGGGATAATCATGGCCAGATTCGTCTTGCCACAGGCGGACGGAAATGCGCCGCAGACATATTTCACATCGCCCTCCGGGCTTTGAATGCCTAGGATGAGCATGTGCTCGGCAAGCCAGCCCTCATCGCGGGCAAGGCAGGAGGCGATGCGCAGGGAGAAGCACTTTTTTCCCAAAAGCACGTTCCCACCGTAACCGGAGTTGACAGACATGATGGTATTTTCCTGGGGAAAATGGACTATGTAACGTTTGTTTTCATCGAGTTCCGCGGTAGAATGAAGTCCTTTGATAAAGTCGGAGCTATCACCCAGGACGTCAAAGACTTTAGAGCTCACGCGGGTCATAATGGCCATCGAGACGACGACATAAATACTGTCCGTCAGTTCAACGCCGTATTTGGCAAACGGCGAACCCAAGACGGACATGGAATAGGGAATCACATACATGGTACGGCCCTTTATGCAGCCGCTGTAGATATCCCGTAGAATATTTTTCATCTTGGCCGGATCCATCCAGTTGTTGGTCGGACCTGCGTCCTCCTGCTTTTCGCAGCAGATAAACGTGCGGCTTTCCACGCGTGCAACGTCGTTGAGCGCACTGCGATGGTATACGCAACCGGGCAACTTTTCCGGATTCAGCCGGATCAGCTCCCCGGTGGAAATGCCTTCTTCCCGAATGGCGCTGAGCTGTTCCTCGCCGCCGTCAATCCAGACGACCCGGTCGGGTTGGGTCAGTGCAACACATCGGTCAATCCATTCCGTGACATGCCGATTCTTTGTCAAAGCCATGTTTTTTCCTCCCTGCAAGTATATATCAAATTTCTAAAAGAGACTTTGTGAGCGCAGCAAATTCCGGAATACTCAGTTCCTCGCCCCGCACCCTTTCATCAAAACCGCACGCGGCAATGGACGCGATGACTTTTTCCTTGGGACAGATAACACTCAGCGCATTTGCCAATGTCTTTCGACGCTGTCCAAATGCGGCGCGCACTGTCTGAAAGAACGCGGCCTCATCCACATCCTCCGGCGGATCCTTGCGCATCTTCATGTGCACGACTGCACTCGTCACTTTCGGCCGGGGCATAAAGCAGTCGGGCCCGACGTTAAACATGATCCAGGGCTCCGCATACCAGCGCGTAAAGACGGAAAACGAGCCGTAGGCAGCGTCGCCAGGCAGGGCGCAAATGCGCTCCGCGACCTCTTTTTGCACCATAACGGTGGCCGTATCAACGCATCTGGCTTCATATACCTTCGTCAGCACGGGGGTCGTAATATTATAAGGCAGGTTTGCGCACAGCACAGGCCGCAGGCCCGGCAGACGTTCCTTTATATCACGGGCCAAGTCGCAGCGCATGACGTCGTCAAACAGAAACTCGATATTTTTGCTCTGAGACAACGTTTCGGCGAGCACCGGTTTCAGTGCCTTGTCCAGCTCATAGGCAAGCACCTTTCCCGCTCTTTTCGCCAGCTGTTCCGTCAGGCAGCCAACACCGGGGCCTATCTCCACCACGCCGGTCGTCCCATCCAGTATTGCCTGCTCCGCAATTTTTTCCGGTACCCACGGTGCGATGAGAAAATTTTGCCCCTTTGATTTTTCAAGCCGAAAACCGTGCCGGGCAAGCAGACTGTTAACGTCATTGTAATTTGTCAGTTCCATTTTAAAAGCAGCGCGCCGATTCGGCGCGCCCAATACCCCCTATAGATCTACAGCAGCAACCAGCACATCACCGGGATGGTGGCAACGGACAAAACCGTGGTGACAAATACCATCTTGGAGGCAACCCGCTCATTTCCTCCATACTGGATGGACAGCATGGTGGCAAAAGCTGCTACCGGCATGGCCGCCAGCACGGTCGCCACTCCCAAAATCATTGAGTCCTTCACAAACAACCGCAGCACCGCCCATACGGCGGCTGGAGCGACAAGCAGCCTTGCCGGCGCAAAGGCATAGGTATGCCAGTCGCAAAATACCTCCCGCAGGCTCTGCGCACCCAGGGAAGCGCCGATGATAATCATGGAACAGGGTACGACCATATCCCCCAGCATGCCTACCGCATCCGCAATCGGATCGGGAATATGTACACGGATAATCAGCAGCAATATAGCGCCGAAAGTCGCAATCAGCGGCGCAGAGATAAGTTTTTTAAAGGCAATGTGTTTTTTTTGCCCGTCATCCTGCAAAAGAGCAATCCCCACCGTATACGCCAGAATATTAAACGGAATGTTAAAAAGCGAGGCATAAAAGACCGCCGTGCTCCCGAAGACAGAAGCAACGACGGGAAAACCCATAAAGCCGACGTTCCCGAAAATCTCCATAAAACGGTATATACCGCGGTCCGTCGGATTTACATGGTAGATAAGCGGTACAAGAAAGCTAAGTCCTATCAGAATCAGATACATTGCGCAGGCCGAACCGACGACCAGCATTACTTTGCCAAAGGTAAGGCCAAGGTCCACGTTGATAACACTGTTAAGAATCATGGCGCTCTGAGGGATGATGAGGGTAAGGCGCGTAAGCCGGCGGTTTGTTTCATTGTCCACGACGCCGAAGCGGGCGGCAATAACCCCTACTACGAGCAAAACCAGTAAAACCAGCATTTGTTCAAAAATTGATACGACATCCATGTGGCTTATATTATCACCACTCACCACCAATTACAACACAAAAAAGCCTGTGTCATAAGGCCAACTGACACAGGCAAGAACGTTATTGAATAGACGCAAAACCACATTCCGGTTTGTTGTTTTCACACACCGACTAGATGCATGGCCAACCACGCGATACCGGCGACGGCGGCGCCGGCGGCGGCAAACAGCGGTCCCGGAAATCTGTCGAACAAACGTTTTTTCTTTCCGGAGGCCGTTTTCACATAATCGTCAGCCGCTCTTCTTGCCTCATCCAGCACCTCCGCAGAGCTGGAACCCTTCTGCAAAAAATCCTCCCGTATGATAAAGATTGCTTCTTCAAAAATCCTCGGGTCCGGTGACTTTACGATGACGACCCGGCGATGTGTGCCTTTGACCACTGCCGTTGCCTCCCTTGGAGCCAGATGATTCCAGTCTAACCGACAGAATGGAATCTTATGCAGGAACATAGACGGAAAACTTCTGCTCTGCATTCGTATCATGGCCTCTCCTCTACACGGATTACAAGAGCCGTCATGTCGTCGGCACCGCCGAAGCGCTCGGAAGCCGCTTTTAGGGCGGAACGCGCGATTTCCTTTGCCTCCGTGTTGTCTGCTTTGTCCAGAATGTCGCGCAGCCATTGGTCGTTCTTCTCAGCTAGCACTCCATCTGAGGCGATGAGGGCGATGTTGCCAGGCCGCATGCGCATGCGCACGACGTCCGGTCCGGAGCCATCCCCCGCGAGCATTCCCGCCGCCACAGTATTGCAGTGCACCCGGCGGATGGATCGTCCCGTTTTGATATAGGACGGCGCAGCACCATACTTAAAGAAGCATGTGTCGCCGGTAAAAAGGTCTATGCAGCACAGATCCACCGTCGCATAACCCCAGTCCTCGCCGTTTTTGAGCATAGCCACGGAGTTCAGGAGCCGCATCGCCGAGGCAGGGTCGACTCCCGAGCGCAGGAAACTTTCCAGAATCCTCACCGCCGAAGTACTCTCGGCCGCGGCCTTCACGCCCGTGCCCATGCCATCCGACAGCAGGACGCACAATACACCGGTGTCCGTCTTGAAATACGTCCCCCTGTCGCCGGATATTTGCTCCCCCTCT
>Ga0183099_1000549_pt1 | contig 26650 bp, 24 predicted proteins | sample Biomet1_FD_127788 | JGI IMG/M metagenome (GOLD analysis project Ga0183099, IMG submission 127788) | Microbial communities from bioreactor (seeded with anoxic lake sediment) at LBNL, California, USA - Biofuel metagenome 1 | ecosystem: Engineered > Bioreactor > Anaerobic > Unclassified ...
ATTGCAGCCGGCGGAGATGTCGTGATGGTCGGCTCACTTGTAGCCGGATGTGAAGAAAGTCCGGGAGAGAGTGAAATATTTCAGGGACGCCAGTTTAAAGTGCACCGTGGAATGGGTTCTCTCGCAGCAATGCAACAAGGTTCAAAAGACCGTTATTTCCAACAGGAACAAAAGAAACTTGTTCCGGAAGGCGTTGAAGGTCGTGTTCCTTACAAAGGAATTCTTGCTGAAACCGTATTCCAGTTGATGGGTGGACTTCGTTCCGGTATGGGGTATTGCGGTACGCCAACCATTGAAGATTTGAAAAACAACGGAAAGTTTATTAAGATAACAGGTGCGGGGTTACGTGAATCTCATCCGCATGATATTTATATTACAAAAGAATCGCCGAATTACAGCGCATTTACAAACTAACGCATACGGAAATGGAAAGGAATAAACGTATTTTACGTTTATTCCTCTCTTGCAAAGGAGACAAGGCTTATGAGACCGGCTTTTTTTCGCATCTTAACAATCGTTTTTATTTTCACGCTCATCATTGGTCTTTTATTGTCTTCTGCTCCTATGTCTGCTCTGTATAACGACGAAAAGTTTAATGATTACGAAAACATGCGTGACAAAGGCGGCAGCGTGAAATATACCGTTCCAAATTTGTTTCGCGAAGATATTCCGTTTCCAAATGTACAAAAATATCCTCTCGTAGTTCAGGGAGGCATCAACTATGTTCCGTTGGAAATGTTCTTTTATTTCTCGAATATTACACTAAACACCGACCTTGCAGGTGGAAATTTTTATATCAGCAATGACAAAACCGGCGCCTACATTTCTTCTAATGTCAAGACTGATGTTGTCGCTACCCACTTAAAGCGTACCATTACATTGCCAACCCGAATCTTTTACAGCACCCGATATGTTCCGGCAAAAGATGTCTGTGCCATCATCGGCTTGACATGCGAAGTTTATGACAATCCTACCGATGGCGTTTACGTGCTTCGCATTTCAGATTCTTCGGCAAAATACGACTTTTCCGAACTGATCAAAATGTACAGTCCCGTAAAAGTCGTCGAACCCACACCATCGAACAATGTTACAACACCTCCGGTTACCGTACAGCCTACCCCTGATAATCCTCCGGCAACCGAACCCCCAGCAACCACTCGGCCTGTCACGGGCGGAAGCCCCGGGAAAGTCGAAACAAAACCCATCGAATATGATGCAAGAACCATTTATCTGACCTTTGAAAACCTTCCGAACGAAAACACAGGTAAGATTCTTGATCTACTCGCAAAATACAACCTCAAGGCAACCTTCTTCTGCGAAGGAAATAAAATGCTGCAATATCCCGAATTGGTGCGCAGAATTGTTGCAGAAGGGCACAGTATCGGAATCCATTCCATGGATCACAATTCCGAATTCATAGAAAGCAGCCCCGAGAATTTTTTGTCGGACATTCAAAAAACAAACGAGGTACTATCCCTTTTAACAAAGCGAAAAACAAGGCTTTATCGTGCTCCGGAAGGGTTAAAAAACACACTTCGCACAGACAGCCGTTGGAAAGATGCGGCCGCAGCTGCAGGCATGTGTGTCTGGGACTGGAATATCAACAGTTACGATTATTATAAGGGTGAGAATACCACCGCAAAAATTTATAACCGTGTTGTCAATTCGTTGAGCAGTTTAAATGACAGTCATGGTACAACTGTGGCTGCCATCCGGTTTCATTCTGAAAAGGAAACGATTTCTGCATTGGAAAAATTGTTGCCATTTTTAAAAAGCATTAAATCCTACACAACAAAAGCAATTGATGAAACAACTCCTCAAATCAACTTCTTCGGAATAGAAAGGCTGGATTGATTGCAATGTCAGTTGAACTAAAAAAGAGAATTCTGATTGTAGACGATGAAAAAGATATTACCGAAATTCTTGCTTATAATATTTCAAGGCAGGGCTATGAAGCAGATGTAGCCTTCGACGGAGAAAGTGCGCTTTCTATGGCGTTGACAGGCGGATATGACTTAATTCTGCTTGATGTTATGCTTCCAAAACTTGACGGATTCATTGTATGTACAAGAATTCGAGAAAAACTTGATACCCCAATTATTATGTTAACCGCACGTGAAGAAGAAAACGATAAAATAACAGGGCTTGAACTGGGTGCCGACGATTATATGACAAAGCCATTTGCACTTGGAGAATTGTTTTCCCGCATCAAAGCAAATATTCGTCGTTATTCTGGAGAAACACGAATTTATCCAACCCCGCTTGTCGTTCCTGACACCAATACCATCAAAATCGGTTCGCTTGAAATTAACAGCGATAAATACAGTGTCAAAAAGGACGGCAATGAAATTTCCCTCTCTAAAAAGGAATATGAACTGCTTGAATTTCTCGCACGCAACCGTGGAAACAAATATCAGCGGGAGGAATTGTTGCAGGAAGTATGGGGTTATGAAGGTTTTTACGGCGATATCCGTACGGTGGATGTAACAATCAGCCGCATTAGAAAAAAAATTGAAGATAACCCATCCGAACCGCAATATATTCAAAACAAGCGTGGCATCGGGTATTATATGGCGTAATTCTTCTGCGTTTGTTGTATAAAACAGGTTCCGAACTTCAAATCGATTCCTGTGATCAGATTTTTAAATAAGAGGATTGTATGTATAAAAGTCTTAATATCAAACTTGTCCTTATTTTCATCATTTTCATTATATCGGTAATGGCGACTGTTGGAGTTTTTCTTCTCAACAGCGTCTTTTCGTTCTATACAAATGATTTTATTACGCAAACCGAGGACAGTATTGATGGAATCGTCAAAGAAAGGCTCAATGAGAATCTTAAATATGCCGATTTTGCAAAAGCACAAAAACAACTGTTGCTTGCATATTCGGGAAGCTTCGGCTTTGACCAAAACAGACACTTTTATATTCTTGATATGCAAGGAAACGTTCTTCAAAGCTCTGCTGACGAAGAAAAATCCTTGATCAAAACACGAAATTTGCTTGCGGCAATGAATAAAAAAGCAGGCTTTAAACAGTCGCTCGGTGCCGATTTCATGGATTATGCCCTCTATTTACAGAATAACGGTCATGAATGTATCATATATATTAAAGACAATCTATCCCGCATGAGAACGCTTTCCTGGATGTTGTTTACGATTATTATTCAGGCGCTTCTCGTAGGGCTTCTGATTGCAGTCATCATGTCCTTTTTCTTAGCAAAAGCCATCACTTCACCGATTCAGAATCTGACAAGAGGAACCATGCAGATTGCCACTGGCGATTATACCCATCGGCTTGTCAATCATTCCCGAGATGAAATTGGTGTGCTGACGCGAAATTTCAACGCAATGGCACAGGTGATTGAAAATACGCTCGCGCAGGTTTCCGGAGAACGAGAAAAATTAAAAACGATTCTTGATTGTTTGGAGGACGGGGTTGCCGCTTTCGATGAAAACGGAATCTTGTTACACATCAATCCACAGGCGCTTTCGATGCTTTCTTTGAGCGAAAACGCAGAACCTTCGTTTGAAGAATTCACAGAAAGATTAAAAACGCCTGACATCACACTTGCAGTCGTCAACGCTCTGCATCACACCGTTACAGTTTCGGAACATAAACTTTCAGAGATTCAAAACCGTGAATTGATTGCAGACATTGGTTTTACCGTCTTTTCCTATGACAATAAAAAGGTCGGATATATCGTTGTGATACAGGATGTAACCGAACGTTCTCTTTTAGAACAGAGCAGACGAGAGTTCATTGCCAACGTATCGCATGAACTCCGCACCCCATTGACCAGCATCAAAGGTGCCACCGAAACCATCCTAACTGACGATGAAATGCCGAAAAACATTCGTGTTCGGTTTTTAAATATCGTCATGAATGAATCGGACCGCATGTCACGAATTGTGAAGGATCTATTGGTTCTTTCCCGCCTTGACAACCGCCGTATGACATGGACTCCAACCAAATTTAAATTGTTTGATTCTGTTTCCCAAATTTGTGCTGCCTTAAAAATGCAGGCGAAACCCCGCCGCCATACCCTTGAATTTCACGGTGACGAGGATTCCCTCCCCGAAATGATTGCCGATAAAGAACGTGTAGAGCAAGTATTGACCAACATCATCGGCAACGCAATTAAATATACGCCTGACGGTGGAATCATCAAAGTAGAAACACAGCGGATTTCAGGAGACAAAGTAGAAATTAAGGTTTCCGACAACGGAATCGGCATTCCAAAAGAAGATATTCCGCATTTGTTCGAGCGATTCTACCGCGTCGATAAATCCCGTGCATCCGATGCTGGAGGCACAGGGCTTGGACTTTCTATCGCAAAGGATATCATTGACGCTCACCACGGAAGTATTTCGGTACAAAGTGTCGAGAAAGTCGGAACAACCGTTACCATAATACTTCCGACAGACACAAGAGTCGGAGAAAAGAATGACGAAGAAGATTTATAATACACCCGAGGCGCTGCTTGCTGCAGATGCAATCCGCTCGGAAAACGAATACAGTTTACTCTATGAAACGCTAAAAAAATATTTTATTGCCGGAGCTGCCTTTACGCAAGGTCCGGCTTTTGTTACGGGGCTTTGTGAAAGTGCACGCATTTCACTCGCTTCAGCTTTGCTGTCCGAAGAGGATCTTTACCCTGAAGCGGCGAAGAGCAATACGGCAGTCATTTTGGTTCCGGATGAAAAAGCCGCTTATCGTACCGCCGGACTGCTTTTGCGCTTTATTCCCGATGTTGCCGTATTTCCCGCAAGGGATCTCGTTTTTCACAACATTGCCGCCTCGTCCCACGAATGGGAATATGAAAGGCTTCGTATTTTGCGTGCAATTGTTGGCAGAAAGTTAAAAATCATCGTTACTGTTCCGGAAGCCGCACTCATGTTTCTTCCTCCAAAAAACACCCTTGAGGAAACCCTTACCGTGAAAATCGGCGATGCCATACCAACCGATCAATTGCTCAGCACCCTCTCCCGATATGGATATATCCGCACCGATACAGTGGAAGGTAAAGGGCAGTTCTCAAGACGGGGCGATATTCTGGATGTTTTTTCACCGAATGAAGATAACCCATTCCGACTTGAATTCTTCGGAGATGAACTGGATGCAGCAGGCTATTTTGACATACTGACACAGAGAAGAACCGAAAATGTTCGTGAATTCACCATTACACCCACACGGGAAATTATGTTGAATGACGGGATGCGGGAAACAATCAATGACACGATTGACACTTTGATTTCCGCCGCAAAAAGACGGAAAGTGAAGGATTCCGATATCACTCTCGGCACAAAAGAAACTTTAATCGATAAGCTGATGCGGGAAAAAGACAGCCTAATGCATTCCGAACTAAACAGCATCGATAAATACATTCCGCTGTTGTTTGAAAAAAAGGTCTGCCTGTTGGATTATGCCGATGGCCCCTGTTTTCTGTTTGATTATCCAAGAATCAAAGAAAGGCTAAAAGCAGCTTCCTGGCAAATGAATGAAACCATTTTGGATTTGATTCAATCTGGGGAACTTTCCGCAAAAAACACAACTTACTCCTTTGATTTTGAAGATTTAAAGAGCAAACTCACGCACCGTCCATCTATGATAGCAGACAGTTTCACCTCCAACCCGGACATGGAAATTTCGGGTCTTTTTCACTTTTCGACCAAGCAAACCGCTCCTTTTACCCAGAGTTTTGAGGTGCTGTGCGATGATCTCATTCACTATAACGACAGCAATTACCGTACGATCCTCTTATCGCAAAATATGAGAGCAGCATCAAGCCTTGCCGAACTGCTCACAGAAAAAAACATCAAATGTGTCTTACTTGGCGGTACGGAAAAGAATATCGAAGGCCTGACTCCCGGATATGCCTATATCCTACCACAGAGCACAATCGATAAGGCGCTTACCCTTTCGGGGTTTGAATTGTCCCGCACTCGGTTTTCGCTTCTAACGGAAACATCCTCCGAATATGCCGCCGAGAAAAAAAGGGGACGACGTTCCGGCGAAAACCTCTCGAACCGCAAAAAGATTTTATCCTACACAGACCTTGCCGATGGCGATTATGTTGTGCATACCATTCATGGAATCGGAAGATACATGGGAATCAAAACACTCACTGTCGACACTGTTACAAAGGACTATATCACCATTCAATATGCCGGCACTGATATTCTTTATGTTCCAACCGATCAAATGGATAAGGTATCAAAGTATTCAGGCGGCGGAGAAAATGTCAAACTCTCAAAAATGGGAGGCGGTGAATGGCAAAAAACAAAAACTCGTGTAAAAAAAGCCGCAAAGGATATGGCAAAACAGTTGATTGCACTGTATGCCGAACGGCAAAAACGTCCCGGATATTCTTTTGCTGCCGATACAGAATGGCAGAAGGATTTTGAAGAACGTTTTGAATATGAGGAAACAGCGGGGCAAACCGAATCGATTGCAGATATTAAAGCCGATATGGAAAAGCAGTATCCGATGGACAGATTGCTCTGTGGAGATGTCGGATTCGGCAAAACAGAAGTGGCGCTGCGTGCCGTCTTTAAATGCATTATGGAGGGGAAACAGGCAGCCATTCTTGTGCCCACCACCATACTTGCGTGGCAGCATTTTCAAACCGTGTTGTCGAGAATGCATGGATTCCCGATCAAATCCGAAATGCTCTCAAGATTTCGCAGTGCAAAACAGGCAAAAGAAATTCTGCTACGTTTAAAAAACGGTGATATTGATGTCATTATCGGAACGCATAAACTGTTACAAAAAGATGTGGAATTTAAAGACTTAGGTCTCTTAATCATCGATGAAGAACAGCGTTTCGGCGTTGGGCACAAGGAACGTTTGAAGGAGATTGCCCGACAGGTTGACGTTTTAACACTTACCGCAACCCCCATTCCACGTACCTTTAACATGGCACTTGTTGGAATACGCGATATGTCGGTTCTCGATGAAGCGCCACAGGATCGTTATCCCGTACAGACCTATGTTTTGGAACACGATGCGTTGATTGTTGGGGAAGCAATCAAAAAAGAACTTCGCCGCGGCGGACAGGTATTTTATCTCTATAATCGTGTGGAAGGAATAGAACGTGTGGCGGCGCAGCTGAGAGAAATGGCACCCGAAGCAGAAATTGCCTGTGCTCACGGAAAAATGCCACAGGAAATGCTCTCTGAGATATGGAAAGACCTTGTTGACGGCAAAATTGATGTTTTGGTGTGCACGACCATTATTGAAACCGGTGTGGATGTGCCAAATGCCAACACATTGATCATTGAGGATGCCGACAGGCTTGGGCTTTCCCAGCTTCATCAGATCAGAGGACGGGTAGGGCGATCAAACCGAAAAGCATATGCCTATTTTACTTGGAAACCCGACGGTACTCTTACAGAAATTGCACAAAAAAGATTGGAAGCAATCCGTGAATTCACAGAGTTTGGTTCCGGCTTTAAAATTGCAATGCGTGACCTTGAAATAAGAGGTGCGGGAAATCTGCTCGGTGCTGAGCAATCGGGGCAGATGGAATCGGTCGGATATGATTTATATGTAAAAATTCTGGAAGAAGCAATTTTAGAGGAAAAAGGAATCGCACCGATCACCAAAAAAGAATGCACCATTGATCTTCGTCTCGATGCTTATATTCCTGAAAAATACATCCGTCTTCCTGCAGGCAGAATTGAAATGTATAAAAAGATTGCGGCAATCGAGAATAAAAGCTTCGCCGATGAAATTACAGATGAGCTTTTGGACCGTTACGGCGATCCCCCCCGTTCTGTTAAAAATCTCATCGACATTTCTTTGGCACGTGTAACAGGTGCTGCTCTCTGCATTAAAAAAATCGAGCAGAGAGAAAACAAACTGCATCTTTATCCGGAAAAAATCGATAATGATATTTCTATGAAACTCGTGTCAAAATATCGTGGACGTATTCTGTTGTCGATGGGGCAATCCCCATGTTATAACATTAAATTGAATAAAGATGAATCTGCCATGTCTGTTTTAACAGAAATATTTAAAATTTATACACAGAATGAGGAAAATATCTCTATATAATAGTAAGTAATGATTTTTGAAAGGATCCATAATTGTGAAAAGAAATATCGTTATTAAGATACTGTCCGTTTTACTGATTCTCTCTGTTTTCGCTAACATTTCTTCTTGCACAAACAAAGCCGATAGCGCAGTGTTGAAATATACCAAAAATGAAGGTAAGACATATACGTATATGTCGAAAAACTTGTTTTCTTTATGGATGTCCATTCAAAAATCAATTTATTCTTACCTTGCTGCCGATGATTCTGCCTGGGACAAAAGCTATACCACTGCGGAAAAGAGCATTTCCCTTTCTGATCTTGTCAAGAACGAAGCTGTCGATTCCGCCAAAAGCCTTATCGTCGGGGTTTATCTGTTTGACAATGTCTATCATCTCAAGCTGACAAATGACCAGAAAGATGCCGTTTCAAAGCAGGTATCGGATCTTGTCAAACAGCATAACTTTAAAACAAAAAGCGAATTTGATGAATTTCTTTCCACCTTTGGAGCAGATGAAGCTACCCTGAAAGAATATTTCACCTTTGTCTCAAAATATGATTTGTTGTATAAGTATTTGAGCGGAGAAGGTAGAAAGATTAAGGTAACCGCGGACGAAGAAAAAGATTATTTTGAGAAGAATTATGCAATTGTAAATCATATCTTTTTAAACACAGGCACAAAAACCAAAAGTGACGGTACAAGCATTGAGATGACCGAAGAAGAACGCGCAAGTCAAAAAGTTCTTGCAGACGAAATCATGAAAAAAATTAATGCAGGGGAAGATTTCAACACGCTTCAAGTACAATACACCGAGGACGCTTACGGAGTTTCCATGTATCCGAAAGGATTCTTTGTAACTGCAGACGGAACGTATCCTTCAGAATTCCAAACCGCTTCTCTTGAAATGAAAGACAATGAAATTCGCAAGGTAGAAAGCACATCGAACAAAAAATCAGTTGGAATTCACATCATCAAAAAACTTCCGATGAACAAAGAGTTATATAACACGTATGAAGATATTGAAGGCAATATCAAACCCGCCATTATTTCTAAAAAATTCAATGATTTCATTGCAAAATATACAGACAAGGTCGCCATTGACGAAAAAACCACTTCTATTTTTGACATGAAGAAAATAATAGCGTTCAGTTAAGGAGCAATCCGTTTATGCGAAATAAAGTGAATCTTCGGAACAATTTCTTTTTTATATTGTTATTTCTTGTATTTTTCCTGTTTGCCGCATCGCTTCTTCCCTTTACCGCAGTAAGATTTTCCTTTTTGTCCTTCGATGGCAAAATTGGAACCCGGCTTGTTGCTCCTGACATCTTTTTTGGTGCTATTGTCGCAACCGGAATTCTGTATGACAGAAAATTCGCTGCGATTTTGGGATTGGTTTTCGGATTTATGTGCGACAGCTTTATCAATCCGCCTTTTATGCTTTGCACCCTTTTGTATTTTCTTACAGGATATTTGGCGCCAAAGTTATCCCTTATCTTTACACAAAAGACACCGCTCACCATGCTTCTTGTATCGGCGCCACTTTTGTTGATGCGGTCATTTGTTTCTTGCTTTAATCACTTGGCTTCCAGTTCCAGGATTGATCTTGCCTCGTTGTTTGTCGGCGCTTTGCTTCCGGAATATCTCTATAATCTTTTCGCTGCAATTGTGCTGTTTTTATTGATCAATGTTCTTTTCAAACTCTTTTGCGGTTCATTAAAAAGATGATGCATTCCTGTACACTATGTCCCCGTGAATGCGGTGCAGACAGGGAAAACGGCATTGGTTTTTGCGGAGCCGGCAAACAGATTAAACTTGCACGTGCGGCATTGCACAATTGGGAAGAACCATGTATCTCGTATCAAGCAGGATCGGGCACTGTGTTTTTTTCGGGATGCTCATTACAATGCGTTTTTTGTCAAAACTTTGAAATATCAAGAGAACACAAAGGAAAAGAAATCAGCGTAGCAGATTTATCCGAGCTTTTCCTTCGTCTGCAAAGTGAAGGCGCTGTCAATCTTAATCTTGTCAACCCCACCCATTATGTTTTGCAGATCATGGAAGCACTTGATCTTGTAAAACACAAGCTGGCCATTCCTGTCGTTTATAATACAGGTGGATATGATAAAGCAGAAACGCTCAAAAGGTTGGAGGGCTATATTGACATTTATTTGCCCGACATCAAATATGTTTCGTCTGAACTCTCCCAAAAATATTCTTCGGCTTGCAATTACTTTGAAATTGCAAGCAAAGCTGTCGTTGAAATGCACCGACAGTGCGGCGATGCCGTTTTTGGGTCCGAAGGCGAAATGAAAAAAGGAGTTTTAATTCGGCACTTGGTACTCCCCTCTCACAGAGCGGATTCCAAACGGGTTCTCGAATTTATTGCATCCACGTTTGATGTGTCAAAAACAGCAATTTCTTTGATGCGTCAGTATTTTCCCACCTATCAGACAAGTGCATATAAAGAAATTAACAGGCGCTTAACTACACTTGAATATGATGATGTTGTGGGGTTTGCAAGAACACTCGGTTTTCAAATTGGTTTTATTCAAAGCAAAGAATCCGCAAATAGTATCTATGTGCCTGATTTTGATTTTTAGAGAATAATCCCTTGTAAATCAGGTTTCTCAATGATATAATAATTAAAAAGTGGAGGAATTTTTATGAAAACATTACCCGTAGCATTACAACTTTATACGGTTCGCGATGACGCAAGCAAAGATTTTGCGGCCGCGATGAAAAAGGTAAAAGAAATCGGTTATGATTATGTTGAACTTGCAGGATTGTATGGTCATACCGCTGCTGAAATCAGAAAGATTTTAGATGATGCAGGTCTTACCGCAATTTCCGCTCATGTAGCATTTGTCGAACTTAACGGCGACACAGAAAAAGTGGTTGATAACTACATATCCATCGGATGCAAGTATATTGCAGTTCCCTATTTGAATGATGGAATGCGTCCGGGGGATGCAAATTTTGACAGTGTCCTTGCTGATATTCAAAAAATCGGAAAGGTTTGTCATGAAAAAGGCGCAACCTTAATTTATCACAATCATGATTTTGAATTTGTTAAATTGCCTGACGGAAGATATGGGCTTGATTATATGTACGAAACCGTACCGGCAGAGTACCTTGAAACCGAACTCGATGTCTGTTGGGTAAATGTCGGGGGAGAAGAACCTTCCGCTTATATCAGAAAATATGCAGGTCGCTGCCCGGTTGTGCACTTAAAAGACTTTGTAGGTTCAAAATCAGAATCCATGTATGAATTGATCGGCATTGAAAATGAAAAGAAAGAAGTGCAAAAAAACACCTTTGAATTCCGTCCTGTCGGACAGGGAAAACAAGATTTTCCGAAAATTTTGGAAGCATCGGTGGAATCCGGCGCACGTTATGTTGTGGTAGAACAGGATCAATCCTATGCTACCCCTGCAATGGAAGCCGCAAAACAGAGCCGTGATTATTTAAAGAAGCTCGGCTGGTAAATATAAAAAGAGACACTACTTGAAAGGACACAAAATAAAATGACAAAATTACCCTTTGAAATTGACTTAAAAGGAAAAACAGCAGTTGTAACCGGAGGGGGCGGTGTGCTTTGCAGCGGATTCTGCCATACCATAGCAGCCTGCGGTGCCAACGTTGCCGTCCTTGATTTAAAACTCGAATCCGCACAGAAGATTGCTGATGAAATTAAAGCAGCAGGCGGCAGTGCAATTGCTCTTTCGGCAAACGTATTAAACAAAGACAGTCTTATTGAAGCAAAAGCAGCCGTTGACAAAGCATTCGGCGGCTGTGATATCTTAATCAACGGAGCAGGTGGAAACCATCCGAAGGGAACGACAACAAAGGAATATCTTTTTCCCGAAGATCTTGATGGCAGCACCGATATGAAGGATATTATCACATTTTTTGAGCTTGATCCCGATGGCATCCAATTCGTATTCAATTTGAATTTTCTCGGAACGCTTCTCCCGACCCAGGTTTTTGCAAAAGACATGGTGAAGAGAGAGTCGCCCGTTATTATCAATATTTCTTCGATGAATTCTTTCCGTCCGCTGACAAAAATCCCCGCATATTCCGCGGCGAAAGCAGCAATTTCCAACTTTACCATGTGGCTTGCTGTTCACTTTTCAAAGGTTGGAATCCGTGTAAATGCAATCGCTCCCGGCTTCTTTGTCACCGCACAGAACCAGGCACTGTTGTTCAATCCAGATGGCACACCGACAGCCCGCACCGGTAAAATCCTCGGTCAGACACCGATGGGACGGTTCGGAAAGCCGGAAGACCTTGACGGCACATTGTTGTGGCTTCTCTCCGATAAGGGGGCAGGCTTTGTCAATGGAGTTGTGATTCCGGTTGACGGTGGATTCGGCGGCTTATTCTGGAGTTTAATTCACTCCCAAAGGGTTCGTTTTTTAAAACCAATTCATAAATAATTGAGTTTAGAACTTTATATCATAACAAATACCACCCTTGTGACAATGTTACAAGGGTGGTGCTCTTTTATATATCGCTATCATAAAAATTCATACTAATTCCAATTAGAAACGTGCAAAGATTTGAAAGGACTCACCTTTTGGGGCAAGGCGGAGGACGAAGGCGAGCTTTACGCCCGTCGGGTATGACAATGCAGTCCATCAAAGAAAAGACCGCAAAGATTGGATGGTTTTTATTTAGAATAAGTATTATGTGATTCTTAATAAATGATTTTTATATTTGGATGAAAACTGATACTCTCTAACCGCTGAAACATATGAATTTATCATTTCGTAACATTGATTGATTTTACATGAATTCATTCATTTCCCCTCAATAAAAAACAGCTTATTTCCCTATTTTCGCATTCACTTTCGCCATAAACTTTTCGTTATCCACAATAAAGCGTTCGTGCAGTCCCTCTCCGATAAGCCCTGCGTCATCGTATGCCGTAACTTGAAACACAAGACGCTTGCGGTCTATTTCCACAAGTTCACTCTCACAGGTTATTTTCATCCCAATAGGCGTTGCGGAAACATGCTTAACATCAAGTTTTGTTCCAACCGTGCCGGTTCCTTCTTCTAAATATGCGCTCACACTGTCGCTTGCTGTCAGCTCCATGAGCGCAATCATTGCGGGTGTTGCAAAAACAGGCAGTAATCCACTGCCCACTTTTCTTGCTGTGTTTTCTTCTGTTACAACAGTTTCTTTTCTACCTTTAATACCTGTTTCCACCCTGAATTCCTCCGTTTAATTTATCGATAATATTTTCTATTTTTTTCGTACAATTGTCTAGGTAGTAATATCTTTCACTGATATCCCATAAATAATGTGCATCGGAATTTGTCATGATATTCATCCTCCGCAATAACTCATGTTTTTCGCAAAGGCTCTCTATCATCTGTGGCTTTGAAATTTCTGCCGTTTTAAATCCGCATTCCTCTGGAATGGTTCCCAAAACCGACAGAATACTATAAGACTTTTTATCAATATGTGCCGGAAAGCATACCCCGTTGTGCAGTTTGACAAGTTCGGGTATCTTCATCACGCTGACCGAACAAGCATTGACAAGTAACTTTGGCTCCTCATCAATAATTTGATCGTTTTCATCAGTGATATACTGATGCCCATATATTTCAACGTTGTTTTTAATGTTTGGCGTTTTCTCATAAATGTAACGGCTGAATTCCTCCGCTGCCAAAAGAACGGGAAAAAGACAAATAACGTGAATTTCCTCTTCCGTACACACTTCCATCCCCGGAATGGCGCAAATACCGTATTTTTCAGCAGCTTTCATAAATACTCCACAGTTCCGACAGGAATTATGGTCGGTCAGTGCAATTGCATCAAGCTCCTTTAAGGCTGCCATCCCCGCCATGTTGTTTGGTGTCATATCGTTGTCTCCACAGGGAGAAAGGCAGGAATGCATATGAAAATCGTAATACAGTTCGTTTGATGTACTCATGAAACAAACTTCGACAATCGCATTGCGGTTTCATAAATCGGTGCTGTGGTGCATAGAATTGCAACATCTTTTTCCCTTGCTTTTTCCAGACCCTGTGCATCCATGTTACACCCTTCACAGAGTACAATACAGGAGATATCGGCAAGCGTCGCCACTGCCACTGAATTCATGTTTCCCATAACGGTAAGCCAGATACTATCCGCCGGCGCACGCCCCATAACAAGGCTCAATAAGTCACAGCAATAGATTCCTGTCACTTCCCTGTTCAAGCTTTCCATACCCGATATGATTTCCAATTGAAGCTTTTCTGACAATTCCTTTACATTCATGAATAACCTCTGCTATTTTTTGGGCTCTTCCCCGTTATTTTTACTGTCATGGGTATCACCTTCCGTGTTTCGGAACGGCGGAGGAATAAATTTATCAAGCATTGACATTTCCTCAATTAATAAATTAATATGTTCTCTCAGGCGGAAAATACAATCCCCTTCACTTGCAATCCCACGAATGGTATCCTCCGCAAGTGCATGACAGGATGGTGCTCCGCACGAACCGCAATCAAGTGCGGGAAAATTCTTCTCAATTTCTTCGAGTGCTGCCATCTTTGCCATGGCTTCGGTAATATTATTGGAGAGTGGCAACACCGTAATCGGTTCAATCGGACAGACAAGATTTGCTTCTTCCGGGATAGTGCTTCCGATATGATTAACCGCAACAGGCAAATATTTTCTTAGTTTTTTCAATCGCGCTCTTGCAACATACGGATTTTCAACCGTTAAGACACCACCGACACAGCCGCCGGAACAGGCGTTGAGTTCTATAAAATCAAGGTCGGAAAACTTTTCGTCTTCTATGTCCTCAAGCACTTTGATTACGTTTTCAATTCCGTCAGCAGCAAGATAGTTTTCCACAAGAGATCCCGCCGCTTCGCCTCCGCTGGAAGCCCAACCGACACCGATGATGCCGGAATCGGAAAGGTTTTCCTCCATTTCATCCTCTTTCATAAAAGAGAGCAATTTCGGATAAACATCGCTGATTGCCACAACATGGTCAACTTCGCTTTTCAAAATACCAAATGGATTTTTTACAGCCGAATTTTTTGCAGCACAAGGAGAAATAAAAATGATTCCGATCTCCTCGCTTTTTAATCCCGTTTTTTCCATTGCTTCTTTTCTTGCCATAGAGGCTGCAATTTCAATTGGGGCACTTAACGGAAGAAGATTTTCAAGAAGTTCAGGGAAACGCACCCGAATCAGCCGAACCACTGCAGGACAGGCGGAACTAATAATCGGCTTTTTTAATTTATTTTCTGTAATTAGCCTTCTGGTACAGTCAGAATGAATTTCTGCCGCCTTTGAAACTTCAAAGACAGCATGAAAGCCCATTTTTAACAGTGCATTTAAAATGATATCCACATCATCAAGATTATGGAACTGTCCGTATAAAGACGGAGCAGGCAGTGCGACTGTATATTTATAATGAAACATAACATCAAGCGGATCATAGATTGCCTGTTTTGCCCTGTGTGGACATATGCGAATGCATTCACCGCAGTCAATACATCGTTCGCTGATGATATGCGCTTTTCCGTTACGTACACGAATTGCTTCCGTTGGACATCGTTTGATGCAGTTGATACATCCTTTGCATTTATCACTGATCAATGTTACGGAATGAAAGAGTTCACTCAAATTTTTTCACACCTTTCCTCTCTGTAACAACATAGAATGAAACAGAGTTATTTTATATATACTTTCATAAAAATATCGGTGCCTTTACCGACGACAGATTCAATTCTCATTTCGTCGGTGTATTTTTTCATATTTGGAAGCCCCATACCGGCTCCAAACCCAAGTGACCTTACATTGTCGGGAGCGGTTGACCATCCCTCTTTCATCGCAAGGGAAATATCGGGGATTCCAGGGCCGTCATCTTTTAAAGATAAATTAATTACATTATCCGCAATCTCTACATCAATATGTCCGCCATTTGCATGGATAACCATGTTGATTTCGCCTTCATACAGACTGATTGCAACCTTACGGGTAATCTGAGGCGGAATTCCAAGCTGTTTTAAAACCTTTTTCACATTGCTGGATGCTTCACCCGCACGTGTAAAATCATCTCCGGGAACTTCATAGTGCAGTTTTATTGTTTCTCCCATTATTCGTCACAACTCCCGCGTAGTCCGTTCGCATATAGAAGCCCACAAGCGGTAAACATACGATGCGTGGTTTTCAAAAGGACAATTCCATGGTCTTTAGCGAGTTGGGCGGTTGATTCATCCGGTTCTTTTCCCCTCACAAATACAATACAAACCATATCCATCATTTCGGCGGTGCGTATCACCTGCGGATTGATCAACCCGGTTAAAAGGACCGACTGGTCTTTGACAAAAGCGAGCACATCACTCATCATATCCGAACCACACGCAGTATGCACTTCTTTTTCCAGATCGTCGCAGCAAATTATCTCAGCGTCGAGAATGTTTTTAATGTCGTTAACTGTCATATATTTTTCCCCCATATATCAACTGATTCAATTGCAATTCCGTTTTCGACCGGAACTGTTTCTCCCGACGGAATCCTGCTGAATTATATTTTCATTTGTTATTATTATAACATACTTCGACTGTAAAACACAATATAAATTTTTGTAAAAACGGAGATTCGGGATAGAATGAACCTTATTCTTTCCCTTTTCATATGATGTATTAATCAATTCCCCAATTTTTGAAAACGGCATTCTAACGGAGGGATTTTAGTGATTACAATCAGTTTGTGTATGATCGTAAAAAACGAAGAAAAAACACTCGCTCGATGTTTAAAAAGCGTTTCCGGAATCGCCGATGAAATAATTATCGTAGATACCGGATCACAGGATAAAACAAAAGAAATTGCACGGGAATTTACCGATCGAATTTATGATTTTTCCTGGAACAATCATTTTTCGAATGCAAGAAATTTTTCCTTTGAAAAAGCGAAAATGGATTATATTTTATGGTTAGATGCCGACGATATTCTTCTTATGAATGACAGATTAGCATTTCAAAAACTGAAACATACCTTGAATCCCGATGTAGATGCCGTCATGATGAAATATAATACCTCCTTTGATGAGCTCGGAAACCCAACCTTTTTCTACTATCGGGAAAGGCTCATAAAAAGAGCCGCTCATTTCCGATGGCAAGAACCCGTTCATGAATATCTTCAAACCGCAGGGATCGTGATCAATGTCGATATCAGCATAACGCATGCAAAGCCGGAAAGACAGATACCCGGAACCAGAAATCTTGAAATATACGAAGGTATCTTACAAAAAGGAGATTTTCTCTCGCTTCGCGGTCTATATTATTATGCAAGAGAATTAAAAGATAATGGCAGATATCTTGATGCAATCAAACAATTCGAGGTCTTTATTGAAAACGATTCCGCATGGGTTGAAGATAGAATCAATGCCTGTGCGGAGCTCTCACGCTGTTATTTGCAAATAGGAAACCGAGAAAAAGCACTTCTTTCATTAACAAATAGCTTTGCCTTTGATCTTCCGAGAGCGGAAATCTGCTGTCAAATCGGCTATTTTTACAAAGAGATCAACGAGTATAAAAAGGCGCTTTTTTGGTTCAAACTGATCCTGACACTTGAAATGCCGGAAGGATCATGGGGATTCATTCAGCCCGACTGCTGGGGGTATATTCCCAATCTGGAATGTGCTGTCTGCTATGACAAACTTGGGGAGTATGAGAAAGCGCAGTTTTTTAATGATCAAGCAGCAATTTTCAAACCGGAATCAAAGGCTGTGGCATATAATAAAAGATATTTTGCAGACTTGAAAAGGCAGAGTGTCTCGAATTAAAAACGTTTCATTGCCTTTCATCTTTAAACATTCAACAGATAAAACGAAAGCCAGCCGAATTTCTGTCAAAAAGAGTCCCATTGTGCTGAAGTCTGAAAAAGATGCACAATCAGTCCTTTGTCTAAAATCCAGTCATACCAAAAAAGGAATGGTTTCAATCTCGCCTGGTAGAAATGTCTGATTTTCAATATTTTAAACATATAAAACAAGTACTGTAACTTGATCACGAATCTTATAACAAAATATTGTGATACGGGATATACTATGAATGTAAGCTAATTCGGTTTACATCGAACATAATTTATAAGGAGTATATTCATGTCAGTTTTAACGATTACAAAAGACAATTTCAAAGCAGAAGTGCTCGACTCGGACAGACCTGTACTTATTGACTTCTGGGCATCCTGGTGCGGTCCTTGTCGAATGGTATCTCCGGTAGTAGACGAAATTGCCGACGAAGTGGATCACGCTAAAATCGGAAAAATCAATGTCGATGAGCAGCCTGAACTTGCATCTGCTTTTAAGGTCATGAGCATTCCAACTTTAACTGTGATCAAAGACGGAAAAATTATAAATACTTTGGTTGGTGTGAAATCAAAGTCAGTCATCCTAAACATGTTGAAAGTTTAGGGAGCGGGAAGATAAATAAGACGGCGCTTTCATCCAGCGTCGTCTTATTTGTGTGTTTTACACAATTTTCTTTATTCCGTTTTCTGGAACTATTGACATATTTTCATGATAATGTTAAACTTTAAATAAATAAAACATTTCATGAATGAAAGGAAACACGAACATGAACAAAATGAAAGTCTTTTCATTACTACTGATGTTGGTTTTGTTGTTTTCCATTGTATCGTGCAACAATACCTCTGGGACATCAAGCAAAATAACCACACCGGCCTCCAAGCAAAAAGACATCTTAAACGACAACCTACCTAAAAGAGACATGGGTGGAAAGAAATTCACTTTCTACATCGGTTCCAGTGCTTTCAATAGACCTTACATAGCGGATGAGGAAACAGGCGATCTCATCAATGATGCGGTATACAAACGGAATCTGGCCATTGAAGAACGCTTTCACGTTGATTTGAACTTTGTAAAAGGGGTCGGGTCAACCGGAGGTGAAATTGGCAATACTACAAATTTATTTCGATCTTATGTGCAGGCAGGCGACAATTCGTATGATGTATATGTACACGTTCAACATGCGGGAATGCCAGCACTGATTCAAGAAAATATGTTTGTGGATTGGAAAACGTTGAAATATGTCAATCTTGAAAAACCCTGGTGGTATCAAAACATCAAACGAGACTTATGTTTTGGAAATAAAGTTTACGTGATGACAGGAGATATTTCTCTTTATGTCGGACGGAGTGAATGCCTTGTTTTCAACAAAAACATGTGTGATACCCTTGGTCTTGACTATCCATATGAAAAAGTGAAGGACAAAAAATGGACCTATGATGAATTTCTAAAAATGTGTCAAACTGCAGCTTCAGATATTAACGGAGATCAGGTTATGAAAAAGGAGGACGACCGTTATGGATATTCCGGTTGGTCCTGGGAGATGCTCCCTGCACTTTACATTGGAATGGGTGCCACTACGGTTGAGAAGGATGCAAAAAATTTACCCGTTCTAAGCATGAACAATGAACGCACCTTTTCTGTTCTTGACAAAATCGTCAATTTATTCAAGCAGGAAGGGGTTGCATGGTGTAATTCCAACATCGATCTTTATAATATGAGTACGGTAAAGATGTTTGAAGAAGGACGTTCCCTTTTCTGTGATGCAACCCTCGAGGGAATCACAAGCTACCGTAATATGAAGGACGATTTTGGGGTAATTCCATATCCCATGTTGGATGAAGCACAGGGTGAATATTACTCCCGTTCCCCAAATTTCACCGGTCTGCTTTATATTCCCGTAACCAATACGAATCTTGATGATACCGGCATTATTTTAGAAGCAATGACAGCAGAGAGTTATAAGAATGTTACACCCGTTCTTTTTGATACGGTACTTACGGTAAAAGGAACCAGGGATAACGAATCAGCAGAAATGCTGCCGCTCATTCGTGATTCCAGCCGATTCTGGTATGAAGGCTTTGTTGGTGCGGGTGACATCAAGAGCCTTGTCGAAAGTGGTGAAAACAACTTTGCTTCCACCTATGCTTCAAATGAAAGCAAATATATTGAAAGCCTAAATAAGCTTCGTGACTTTTACAAGAAAAAATAAAATTCACACAAACAACAAAGGGGAATGACTTCAATATATCAGTCAATCCCTTTTGTTGCATGTATAAAGATACGGGGAACTTTTAATTAGTTCCCCGCATTTTCATATTATTTTAGAATTTATCTCTCTTGACATAATGTGTATGAAGTACTTCATGCGCTTTGTGACTTCCGGGTTTGCCGAAATATTCCCCGTATAAGGTCTTTATAACAGGGCTTTCATGCGACTTACGGAGGGTAAGTGCTTCGTCTTCACTGTACAATGCCTTTGCACGCAATGCCTTCAAATCGGTAAAGTTACGAACCGAAGCGGGCTGCGTTGGCTGTCCGCCACCGTTAACACAACCACCGGGGCAACCCATGATTTCGATGAAGTGGTAACTTTTTTCACCGCTCTGTACTTTATCGAGCAATATCTTTGCGTTTGCAAGACCGGAAGCAACTGCAACATTGACATCCATTCCCGCTACATTGTAGGTCTTTTCTTTGATGCCTTGTGTGCCTCTGACATCCGTAAATTCTACGCTCTTCAATTCTTCTCCAGTAAGGGTTTCAACTGCTGTACGAAGCGCTGCTTCCATAACTCCACCTGTTGCGCCGAAAATAGCAGCAGCACCAGTGGAAATTCCTAAAGGAGCATCGAATTCTTCATCAGGAAGATTTGTGAAACCGATTCCTGAACGTTTGATCATCTTTGCAAGTTCTCTTGATGTCAATACAACATCATTATCCGGATATCCGTCTTCGGATTGATCGCCTCTTGTAATTTCAAATTTCTTTGCGGTACAAGGCATTACACTGACAACAAAAAGATTTTTCAGGTCGATTCCCATCTTCTCTGCATACCATGTTTTAATGACTGCACCAAACATTTGCTGAGGCGATTTACAGGAAGAAAGGTTTTCAATCATATCAGGATATTTATGTTCGCAGAATTTAATCCATCCGGGAGAACAGGACGTAATGAGCGGCAATTTTCCGCCGTTCTGTATTCTGTCAAGCAGTTCGGTTGCTTCTTCCATGATGGTGAGATCGGCTGCGACATCGGTATCAAACACACCGTCAAATCCAAGACGGCGAAGTGCCGCTACCATTTTCCCCTTGACATTTGTGCCAATCGGCATATCAAAACATTCACCGAGTGTTGCACGAATGGAAGGAGCGGTGTGAACAATTACATGCTTTGTTTCATCTGCAAGTGCTGCCCATACTTTATCGGTATCATCCTTTTCGGTAAGTGCTCCGGTAGGACATACGGTGATACACTGTCCGCAGCTTACGCAGGAAAGGTCGCCGATGTTCTGCTCAAAGGATGTTCCGATATGGGTTTTGATCCCGCGATCATTGGTGCCAATAACCGCAACAGACTGATTCTTGTCACAAACTGCAACACAGCGGCGACAAAGAACACATTTGCTGTTATCTCTGATCATATGTGGTGCGCTGGCATCAATTTCGCTCTCCGGCATGAGACCGTCATATTTATTTTCTTCCTCAACACCAAAATCATGGCAAAGCTGTTGTAATTCGCAGTTTCCGCTTCTATCACAGGACAGACATTTCCTGTTGTGAGTAGAAAGCAAAAGTTCAAGGGTAAGCTTTCTCGATTTTAAAACAGCGGGGGAATTTGTGAAGATTTCCATTCCCTCTCTGTCGGCAGGAGTAACGCAGGATGCAACAAGGCTTCTTGCGCCTTTTACTTCAGCCACACAGATACGGCATGCTCCGATTTCATTCAAATCTTTCAAAAAACAGAGTGTCGGAATTTTAATGCCAACCTGATGACAGGCTTCTAAAATCGTAAGACCCTTCGGCACACTGTAAGGCATACCGTTTATTTTTATATTTAACATATCCATTTTAGGTAACCTCCTTATTTCTTAATAATTGCGCCGAATTTACACTTTTTCAATACATGCGCCGCACTTTATGCACTTTGCAGTATCAATGACATGTGCACTCTTAACTTCACCGGAAATTGCTTCAGCCGGACAGACTCTTTTACATGCTGTACAACCCTTGCATTTTTCCGGAATGATGGAATAGGTGACAAGTTTCTTACAAACTCCGGCGGGACACTTTTTGTCCACGATATGTGCTATGTATTCGTCACGGAAATAACGGAGTGTGGAGAGTACAGGGTTCGGAGCCGTTTGACCGAGTCCACAGAGAGCACTGGATTTAATATGATAACAAAGTTCTTCTAACTTATCAATGTCCTCCATCTCACCTTTTCCGCTTGTGATTTTATCAAGCATTTCATAAAGACGTTTTGTGCCGATACGGCAGGGAATACATTTGCCGCAGGATTCATCAACGGTAAATTCAAGGAAGAATTTCGCGATGTCAACCATACAGTTGTCTTCGTCCATGACAATCAACCCGCCCGAACCCATCATGGATCCAATCGCAATTAAGTTGTCATAATCGATTGGGGTATCTATCAGACTAGCGGGGATACATCCACCGGAAGGTCCGCCTGTCTGTGCCGCTTTGAACTTCTTGCCATTGGGGATACCGCCACCAATTTCATCGATGATTTCACGCAAGGTAGTCCCCATTGGAACTTCAACCAATCCTGTGTTATTGATTTTTCCACCGAGTGCAAATACTTTGGTTCCTTTGCTCTTTTCGGTTCCCATAGAAGAGAACCAATCGGAACCGTTTAATATAATTTGCGGTATATTCGCATAAGTTTCAACATTATTTAATATGGTAGGTTTGCCGAAAAGTCCTTTGACAGCCGGGAACGGAGGACGAGGACGGGGCTCGCCTCTATTGCCTTCAATGGATGTCATAAGTGCGGTTTCTTCTCCGCAAACGAATGCGCCGGCGCCAAGACGAATTTCAATATCAAAACTAAAATCTGTTCCAAAAATGTTCTTGCCCAAAAGACCAAGCTCTCTTGCCTGATCAATTGCAATCTGCAACCGTTTTACCGCAATCGGATATTCCGCACGGACATACACATATCCTTGAGAGGATCCAATTGCATAACCGGCAATCGACATTGCTTCAATGACGGCATGGGGATCGCCTTCCAAAACTGATCGGTCCATAAATGCACCGGGGTCACCCTCGTCGGCGTTACAACAGACATATTTCTGGTCAGCTTCGTTTGCTTTTGCAAAACTCCACTTCAAACCAGTCGGGAATCCACCGCCGCCTCTGCCACGAAGACCGGAATCCTTGATGATTTTAACGACATCGTCGCATGAATATTCGGTAAGACATTTTCCAAGTGCCTGATAACCGTCAACAGCAATATATTCGTTGATGTCTTCCGGGTTAATCACACCACAGTTACGAAGTGCAATACGAAGTTGTTTTTTGTAAAAATCGGTTTCATTCAATGATTTGATGTTGTCTTCTCCAACTGTTTCCTTATAAAGAAGTCTTTTAACCATACGTCCCTTTAAAAGATGCTCCTCAACAATTTCCGGAATATCTTCTATTTGCACTGCGCTATAAAAGCAGCCTTCGGGATAAACAATCATAATCGGACCGAGTGCGCAAAGCCCAAAACAGCCTGTTTGAATGACTTTTACTTCATCCTGTAAGTCTTTTTTTGCTATTTGGCTCTCAAGCTCTTTTATTATTTTCTGACTGTTTGAAGAAGTACAACCTGTACCTCCGCAAACAAGTACGTGTGAACGATACATTTGAACTTCCTCCTTACTTTATGCTTCCGATGGTATATTCGGTTACGGGATTGCCGTTCACGATATGTTCTGCGACAATTTTTGCAACCTTATCGGGTGTCATTTTTACATAGGTGACTTTTTCTTTTCCTGCTTCATGTACTTCCACAACCGGTTCGTATTGGCAAATGCCGATACAACCTGTTTGTGTTACTGCTACATGATGAAGACTTCTTTTTGCAATTTCCTCGGTAAACGCACTGAGAACAGGACGTGCACCCGCAGCGATTCCGCAAGTTGCCATTCCAACTACAATCCGTATTTTGCCCTCTTCACCGTCTCTTATTCCGACGGTTCCCTTGACCTTATCCCTTAAAGCCTGAAGCTCTGCCAAGCTTTTCATAATCAGCCACACCTTTCTGCATTTCATTCATTTCATTCATTACGATTTTATATCGTTATCATTCTCGGTAATCACATTTTTGAGATACAGTACAACCTCCACATGTTCAATCGGTACTCCCTCAAGCACCTTTTTGATTTCTCTTGTATCTAAAACGTACGACTTGTTTTCGTAAATATGTTTATATACAAAATCAACACCAGGATTGCATTGTATCAATAAGCCAACCGTATCTTCCATACTTCCAAGTGGCATACGGTCAATGTTGTCGTATACAAATTCAGCGCATAACTTTGTGCCGACACCAAGCTCTGAGTGGATATCAAAACTTCCGCCGGTCATTTCTGCCGCCATTTTAAAAAAAGGTACTCCAAGACCAACTTTTCTTGTTTTCCTTGTTGTAAAAAAAGGATCGGTGACAGCATTTAACTGTTCCGCATTCATCCCACAACCGTTATCGGTTACACAGACGGTCAGCCTGTTTTGTGTGATTGCCTCGTTAATCTCAATTTGTATCAGCAAAGCTCCCGCTTTGATGGAATTTTGTACTGCATCCAGAATATTTAACGATATTTCCTGCATTGATTATTTGTCTTTATATTTTGCTAAAATGGTATCTACATCATCAACAGTAAGTTTTCCGTACACTTCTTCGTTGATGGTAAGTACCGGTGCCAATCCGCAGGCACCAATGCAGCGGCAGGACTCTAAAGAGAATTTCCCGTCTTCCGTACAATCACCGCCCGTAACACCAAGTTTTTCTGCAAGTTTCTCGTAAATAGCACCCGAACCTTTTACATAACAAGCTGTTCCAAGACAAACGGAAACGGCGTATTTCCCTTTCGGTGCGAGTGTAAACTGAGCATAGAATGTTACAACCTCATATACCTTCTCCATAGAAATGTCAAGACCTTCAGCAATCATTCTCTGCACTTCAATTGGAAGATAGCCGTAAATCTCCTGTGCTTTCTGAAGAACCGGTATCAGCGCGCCTTTTTGCTCTTTGTGCTCATTTAAACAGGCTGCAAGTTCTTCTTCCTGTCCCTTTGTTCCTACAAAAGGAATCTTTGATATCGTTGTTGCCATATTTTACTTTTACCTCCTTACGGTAATTATAATAAACCGAATACGTTAATTATATCACAAGCAAACAAAAAAATAAAGAATATTATTTAAAAAAGTCTATGTTTTTTTTGAACATATTCACTTTTTTATGTAAATGTGATATTTTTTGATATTATAATATTAATTTTCCGCGAAATCATTATAAAAATAAACAAAAAAGTCACTTTTTGCAGGACAAAAAGTGACTTTTCGTTTTAAATATAATTTTATCTCTGTACTCTTCCAGAACCGCCGCCTTTGACAAGCCCTTTTACTTCATCCAAAGTGACAAAGTTATAATCCCCTTCAATTGAATGCTTCAAAGCTGAAGCCGCAACTGCGAATTCGATGGTATCCTGCAAAGAATACTTGTTCATGAGTGCATAAATCAGTCCACCACCGAAGCTATCGCCACCACCCACTCTGTCAACGATGTGGATGCGGTAGGAACGGGAGAAGGCATAGTCTGTTCCGTCATATAGCATCGCTGCCCAATCGTTGTCATTTGCGGAAATACTGCCACGAAGGGTGATTGCCACTTTTTTAAATCCAAAACGATCTGCCAGTTGTTTTGCAACACTCTTGTATGCTTCGTGATTGACGACACCTGCATCAACATCGGTATTTTCTGCTTTAATGCCGAACACCATGTCAGCGTCCTCTTCATTTGCAATACAGACATCGACGTACGGCATCAGTGTTGCCATTACTTTGCCCGCTTTCTCACTTGTCCAAAGTTTTTTTCTGAAATTTAAATCACAGCTTACGGTAATACCGAATTCTTTCGCTGCTTTTAATGCATCAAGGCATATTTCAGCAGCTGTATCGTTCAATGCGGGGGTGATTCCTGTGAAGTGGAACCAGTCTGCGCCGTTTAATATCTTTGTCCAATCAAAATCTTCTCTTTTTGCTTCATAAATTGAAGAATATTTACGGTCATAAATTACCTTTGAGCCGCGCTGTGATGCACCTTTTTCCAAATAATAAATGCCGATTCTTTCGCCACCACGAACGATAGATGAAGTATCCACTCCGAATTTACGCAAAGAATTTACTGCCATTTGTCCGATATCATGTTCGGGAAGCTTTGTTACATATGCGGAATCAATGCCGTAATTCGCCAAAGATACCGAAACATTCGCTTCACCGCCTCCGAAGGTTGCGACAAAATTCTCTGTCTGAACAAACCGGTTATACTCCGGTGGATTGAGTCTTAACATGATTTCGCCAAAACATACTGCTTTCATTTTTTTGTTTCCTCCTGCATGCGATGCAAATTTATTGATTTGTATTGAATTTTGTTCATTAATATGGTAAAATGAATGGGTAAGTACTATTCTATTTTACTCTGAAAGCCCCAGTTTGTCAATATTATCTGATGTTTTTACATCTATATTTTGAAAGGAACCATCCAATATGAATGATTCGCGTTTCT
>Ga0183099_1000550_pt1 | contig 26619 bp, 20 predicted proteins | sample Biomet1_FD_127788 | JGI IMG/M metagenome (GOLD analysis project Ga0183099, IMG submission 127788) | Microbial communities from bioreactor (seeded with anoxic lake sediment) at LBNL, California, USA - Biofuel metagenome 1 | ecosystem: Engineered > Bioreactor > Anaerobic > Unclassified ...
GGATGTCGCTTAAAGAAAGATGTTCCTCCGTATATTGTCACCACAACAAATCCTACCAGTTATTATGGTGTAAATGTTGAAATTCTTAAGCATCATAATATACCTGAAGAAATAATTCAGCATATAGCTCAGGCTTATGGTTTAATATTTCATGCAAAAGTAAGCATTGCCGATGCTCTTATCAGAGTAGAACAGGAAGTTCCTATGAGTGATGAAATACAATATATTATTGATTTTATAAAAGATTCAAAGAAGGGACTTATCTAAAAACTGATCATTTACCATATCAGGTATTATATATAAAAGCCGTAAACCAAAACAAATTAGTTGGTTTACGGCTTTTTATTTTTATACTGGAGAGCAAATTCTCAAGCTACTTATTTTCCCATAGAATAGACTTTTAGAACAGATATAGTCCGAAATACACCTTTAAAGTGAACGCCAGGAATAGTAATTTTGTACAATAAACAAGATGAAACATGGTAAGAACAAAAGCTCACCTTCTAATACTATTCTTTACTATATTTTTTTATTCCTGCAATTTATTTGAATATCAACCTTACGATGGCAACATAAGCGGCGAGACTGGAATTAATGTCAAAAACATAAAACGTATAAAACAAAACACTGAAGGGAAAACCACCATTCGCTTTGTGATGATGGGAGACTCTCAGCGTTATTATGATGAAACGGAAGACTTTGTAGAAAGTCTTAATAAGCGTAATGACATTGATTTTGTAATTCATGGAGGAGACATGAGCGACTTTGGTGCTACAAAAGAATTTATGTGGATGCGTGATATTATGAATTCTCTTAAGGTTCCTTATGTTGCATTGCTGGGTAACCATGATTGCTTAGGCAACGGTGAGAATATTTTTGAAGAGATATTTGGCGAAGAGAACTTCTCATTCATGGCCGGAAATACAAAATTTGTCTGTCTTAACACCAATGCACTTGAATACGACTATTCACATCCGGTTCCTGATTTCAGTTTTATGAAGAAAGAGATTCAGAACATTGAACCGGGACAGGAAAAAACTGTAATTGCAATGCACGTAAAGCCGTATGCTGAACAGTTTAATAATAATGTAGTTGAGCTCTTTGAATACTACGTAACCAAATTCCCGAAAGTTCAGTTTTGTGTAAACGCTCATAATCATAGATTAGAAGTTGACGAAATATTTAAAGATGGGATTACCTATTATGGCAGCGACGATATGAGAGGCCGGAATTATTTACTCTTTACTATAACCCCTGAAGGATATAATTATGAAGTGGTGTACTATTAAAAAAACTTTATATATAGGAGGACTTTTCCTGATGATACCCTTCTTTGTAAATGCTAAAAGCAAGTATGAAGAAAAAGCAGAAAAGTATAAAACTCATTGGCAAAAGCTGATTCCAACTTATTCGAAGTTACAGTTTGCCGGTTCTATGGGATTGCTATCTGCCGGGATTGGTTGGGATTATGGGAAACGTAATCAATGGGAAACAGACTTATTAATTGGCTATGTTCCACGCTATTCTTCCAGTGCCAAGGCTACATTTACTCTTAAACAGAATTACATGCCATGGAAGTTCAATCTGGGAAAGAATATTTCAATGGAACCTTTAGCATGTGGACTCTATGTAAACACTGTTATGGATGAGGACTTCTGGGTAAAAGAGCCAGATCGATATCCGAAGGGATATTACAACTTTTCAACAAAAATACGTTCTAATATATTTGCCGGTCAACGATTTACTTATAACATGAACTCAGATAAATATAGTTTTGCAAAAGCTGTTACGCTATTCTATGAATTAAGTTCCAGCGATCTTTATATAATAAGCGCATTTGGAAATAGCTATCTGAAACCAAAAGACTATATCCACCTCTCTCTTGGAGTAAAGCTACAGATTCTGTAATCATTCACCATTAAATAAAATCCATTGGTGAATGGTTGAAAATCATTGGCGAATAACTAGAAAAACTCCCGCCAGCTTTCAAAAAAAGCTGGCGGGAGTTTGCTCAACATCCGGTTACGTTTTAAAAAAAGCTGGCGGGATATTTTTACTCTGTTTTTTTGCAATTCTTCAGAAAAACGAAAACCATCCCTCACTCCCTCACTATTTTATATAAATTACTAAATATAAAGCTTTTATCCCGTGATGGCTACAATTTCATCCATCACTTATCCATCACTTTTAGGGTCATCCCTCACTTTTTTAACAAAGATTTGTGCAAAAATTCAAATGAAACAATCGTTGGTTCATCCTTAACAAAGTTGCCAAAAAAATGCTGAAAAAGTGAGGGATGACAGCTTTTCGTTAGGTTTTTGTGACGGATAAAATCCATCCGTCACGGTGTAATCAACTAATCTTTAACCTATTACATTAAATAGTGAGGGAGTGAGGGATGAAAATGATTTTTTCGCTCCATAGACTAAAATAACGTTTATTTATAAACATCTTTTGCTTTCACCTTTACAATCTTTCCAAAACCGGAAAGCTTCTTCATATCTATCTTCTTAGCATTACCAACCACCACATAAGAGATTGGTTGCCCCTTTATATTTTGGTTGTAAAAGTCCACTATTTCTTTTATGTCCATATTGGCAACGCCTGCAATTAGCTCTTTATTTGGATCAGATATATACCCCTCTTCCATTAAGGATGCTATTTTGGAAGATCGTTCACGTAAAGACGGATATTCATTATTTGCTTCGTTTACCACATTTTGTCTGGCAGTTGCAACTCTTTCTGCTTGTACAGGCATTTGCTTGATCAAAGATTCCAGCACACCCATTGCATCTGTTGTTTTGTCACACTGAGTGGAAAGCATTGACAGGAACTGTCCCTTTTTCTCCTTATATTTATATGGAGAAAGCTTGTAGGTAGCCTGAACACGATATGCTAAAGAGCGAAATTCTCTAATCTGCTGAAAAATAATAGAACTCATGCTCCCACCAAAGTAATTATTAAATAAAGCAGAAGCATATCTGGAAGAGGTATCTTGATTAACTCCTCCCTGAATATAACCTTCCACAATACTTTGAGAAGATTTAGGAGCATCAATAAAATAAACCGTTGGTACATTATATGCCTTACTCTCCCTATAAACAGGAGCATTCGATGCAATGGCAATTTTTTCCATGTCAATGTCCTTTATTATTTGGGCAGCTACAACTCTGGCAGGCAAATTACCACAATAATGAATATCGCATTCTACCTTTTGGATTGCACCGAATTCTGCAATCAAATCTTCACCCTTTAAATTTTTAATTTCAGGAACCGATAAACGATTCAAATATTCGGATTTATCACCATAACGAACTTTACTTAGTAGCGCATTAGCCAGATCATCGGGAGATCTTTTTATCGCTTTATATCTTAATTTTGCTTCATCAACTACTTGTTTCATCTTTTTGGGATCGGCTTTAACATGTTTCAAGAAGGTACCAGTCAAAGAAAGAGTTTCATTGAAGTTCTTATCAAAACCTGATATCTGAACAATAAACTTATCATTCTCTGCCTCAAAAGACAAGGTACTTCCCAGGTTTTGTAACTTGTCTCTAAATTGATTAAACGAAAGAGAGTCTGTGCCCAAAAGATGAAGATATGTTGCCATGGGAGACAATAGCTTAGATTCTAAAGTTCCTTTTCCATATTCTAAATTTAGAGTAAAGATATCATTCACCGGATTAGCCACTGCATAAAGAACAGCTTTGGAAGCTATCTGAATTACTTTCGCATCATTATTGAAATCCAGAAAACGAGGGTGAGCATCTAACGTTCTCATCTTCTCAATCTTTTTAGCATAATCAGATTTTGCTTCTGTATTTTTAGGAACTATAGGCGCAAAATTAGGTTTGGTAAGATTATTTTTCGGATAATTTCCTGTTTTTTTGGTTATCTGAAGATAATTTTCGGTGAAATATTTATTAGCTACTTTAACCACATCTTCTTTGGTGAGAGCATCAATCTCTTTAACTTCATTAAGATAATCATTCCAGCTTTTACCTTCAGAGAATAGAGACAACATTTTCTGAGCCCGAGAATCAATATCTTCAAGCTCTTTTTCATAATTTCTCATTTGCTCTAGTTTCAGGCTATTAAAAGACTCATCCGAGAAATCTCCTGTTTTCACTCTTTCAACTTCGTGCATTACTAACTTCTTAGCTTTCCCATAAGACTGAAATAGTATTTTAGGAACAGCCAGAACTCCAACTATTCCAGCTTCGTTCAAGCTTTTACTTATAGCCATGGCTTCCATCAGCTTTCCTTCAACAGTCAGTTTATTAAGATATCCCGTGCCATTATCATTATTTAAAAGACTGACAACAATTCGAAGAGCTACCTCATCCTTGTGATTAGCGGGAATGCCACGCCAACCCAAGACTAACAGTTTGATAACAGGTATTGGAAGTTTTACTTTAAACTCCTCTTTCCCTTTAAAAGGCGCAGGTTCAATGATCTCTCTTTGAGGAGCATTTCCTTTTCTTATACGAGAAAAGGTTTTCTCAAGAATAGGAAGAATTTCATCTGCATTAAAATCACCACTCAAAACCAATCCCATATTACCTGCAACGTAATAATCTTCAAAGAACTTTCTCATTTCTGAAAGCTTTGGATTCTTAAGATTTTCAGTACTACCTACAATTGGGAAAGCATAAGGATGCGGTGCAGCAAAACGTTCAATAGCTTTCTCAAAAGCCTGATAACCCATTGCGTCATTATACATGTTTTTTTCTTCGTAAACTGTTTCCAATTCACTTTGGAAAAGACGAAAAACCGGATTAATTAAACGTTCACTATTTATTTCAGCCCATTGATTAATGTACTGAGGAGAAAAAACATTATGATAGATGGTGCAGTCATAAGAAGTACCTGCATTCAGTTTGCTACCACCATATTTGGAAATAAGACTATTAAATTCATTGGGAATTGCATACTCCGCCGAACAAATAGTCAGTGCATTTATCTCTTTTTGAATTTGTTCACGCTTCTCTTTATCCTTTGTTGCTGCCAGTTCATCATATTTCTGTGCAATCGAGTCTAACAAAACTTTCTCTGCCTTGTAATTCGTTGTACCTATTTTATCAGTGCCTTTGAACATCATGTGTTCAAAATAATGAGCAATACCTGTATTTGGGCAATCTTTTGATCCGGCTTTTACTACCACTGCCCCAAAAACCTTTGGTTGAGAATGATCCTCATTGAGCCAAACGGAAAGACCATTACTCAATTTGTACTCTTTTACATTAAGAGATTCCGGAAGTTGAGCATGTGACAATCCACTCAACAAACCACAAAGAATTGCTGATACCACCTTTTTTTTCATTTTTATTATAATTTCTTCTACTTGCTTCCTTCTTCCTGAGGCAAACGGAAAGCTGTATATAGCTCCAATACGGCAGCAATAGTAAGAGTCAGCATCCACTCATTACCATGAGGAAGAGTAAACATCAGCACTCCTGTAACCACAAGAAAAAGAGCACCGAATATTTGCTGACGATAAAGGCGCTTTACTATAAGATCTTTCCCTTGATACCTATTAAGGATTTGAATAACTGCCACAACCAAAGCTCCGGCACTATATAGATAAGGAGAAAGATTCCAGCGGGTAATATATGATGCAGCTCCTGTAAGTAAAAGCACTGCTCCTATTACAAAAATTAATGACTGATATTTTTTCATTTTTGAGGTTCCTCTTCTGTCTTTTCATCTTGAATGACATAAATGTCTTCGTTGGGTTTCTTCATTAAATACTTTTCCCGTGCCACTTTTTCAATAGAACGAGGATTAGTTGTCAGTTCGTTTAGTCGTTTTGTATTTTGGTTATAATCCGCCTGATATTCTTTTATACTCTCGTGAAGCTTGTTTATCTTCCGGATATTTGAAACACGACGCACCATACTGTTCTCATCAAGAAAACCAATGATAGTCACAAAGATAAGTACTGTGATCCAGTATTTATGCTTCCTGATAAAGTTCCAGATAGTAAGAAGTTTAATCATTTTACATTAAGTTGAATATGGTTACAAAGATAGAAATATTTCTTAACCTACGTTTTAATAATCGATAATTTAATGTACATTTGCAGAGATTGAAAAAGAAAGTATCCGGAGAATATGGAAAATTATATCGTATCGGCTCGTAAATATCGTCCATCAACATTTGAATCTGTTGTGGGGCAAAAGTCATTAACTACAACATTAAAGAATGCCATTGCCACTCAAAAACTGGCACATGCATATTTATTTTGTGGTCCTCGTGGTGTGGGAAAGACTACTTGCGCCCGTATTTTTGCAAAAACCATCAATTGTTTGAACCTGACAGCCGAAGGCGAAGCTTGCAATGAATGTGAATCATGTAAAGCTTTCAATGAACAGCGATCTTATAATATTCATGAACTGGATGCGGCCTCAAATAATAGTGTGGACGACATCAGACTTCTTATCGAGCAAGTGCGCATCCCGCCACAGATTGGTAAATATAAAGTATACATTATTGATGAGGTTCATATGCTTTCAACAGCAGCATTCAATGCATTCCTTAAAACATTGGAAGAACCTCCCAAACATGCAATTTTTATTCTTGCCACAACTGAAAAGCATAAACTTTTACCAACAATTCTTTCTCGTTGTCAGATTTATGATTTCAACAGAATCAGTGTGCAGGATACGGTTAATCACCTTACTTATGTAGCTCAAAAAGAAGGAATCAACGCAGAACCTGATGCATTAAATGTAATAGCACAGAAAGCTGACGGTGGTATGCGTGATGCTTTATCAATATTTGATCAGGTTGTAAGCTTTACCGGTGGAAATGTACAATACAAAAGTGTTATTGAGAACCTGAATGTTCTTGATTATGAATATTATTTCCGGCTAACCGACAAGTTTATTGAAAATAACGTAAGTGACACACTACTTATCTTTAATGATATTCTGAACAAAGGGTTCGAAGGCAGTCACTTTATTACCGGACTGGCTTCTCATTTCAGAGATCTATTGGTGAGCAGGGATAATGAAACTCTTCAACTTCTGGAAGTTGGAGCCAGCATTCGTGAACGTTACAAAGAGCAGGCAGCCAAATGCAATCCTAAATTCCTCTATAAGGCGATGAAAATCTCTAACGAGTGCGATTTAAATTATCGTGTAAGCAAGAATAAACGTTTTTTAGTAGAGCTAACATTGATTCAGCTTGCACAATTGACTGCGGAACCTGATGATGAAAGTCATGGGCGTAGCCCTAAACAATCTATAAAACCAGTCTTCACACAGCAAAATAATGCTACGGTACAGCAACAAGTAGCTGCACCAGTTTCTCAGAATGGACAAACAGTCTCTTCTCAGAATGTTGCCTCAAATGCCCAACATGGTGTTCCACCACAAATTCATAATAATCCGGTACCTACTATTAGTATAAGGAAGGAAGAAAAGAAAGTTCCTGTTATAAAAGCCGGAAGTTTAGGAATATCCATAAAGAATCCATACCAAGGCGAGCAGAATAAAAAGGAAAAAGTATCTGAACAAACTCCATCCATAAATAAGAACGAGGATGATTTTGCTTTCAACGATAGAGATCTGACTCATTATTGGCTGGAATTTGCCAATGCTTTACCCATTGAACAAAGAGGTATCATGATGCGAATGAAAAATTCCTCTCCCAAATTATTATCTGCCACTTCTTTTGAAATGGTAGTAGATAATGAGATTGTTGCTAAGGACGTTACAACTATGATTCCTCAAATTCAGAATTATCTGCGTACGCAGTTGCACAATAGCAAAATCACAATGAATGTTCGTGTTAGCGAAGCTCAGGAAACAGTTCGTGCCTATAGCAGGGTGGATCGTTTTAAAATGATGGTGCAAAAGAATCCTGATCTGATGAAGTTAAAAGAAGCTTTCGGATTAGAACTTTCATAGTTTACTCTCTCAATCAAATAGAGAAACAAAACAATTCTGAATTTTATTCTCCAAAAAAAAATCATTCACCAATAAATAATATTGGCGAATGATTTAGAAAGTATAATGAATGGTTAGGGAAAACATAAAGAATTACTTTCTATTCATAAGTCGGTAATTCGCTATTTCTTCGTATTTTGTTCCGGAACGTCCATAGTTGCAATAAGGATAAATAGAAATTCCTCCGCGAGGAGTAAATATTCCTGTTACTTCTATATATTTGGGATCCATTAAACGGATTAAATCTTTCATTATTATATTCACACAATCTTCATGAAAAGCTCCGTGATTTCGGAAACTAAACATATATAGTTTCAGACTCTTACTCTCCACCATCTTTATATCAGGAATATATGAAATACGGATTTCCGCAAAATCGGGTTGTCCGGTTATAGGACAAAGACTCGTAAACTCCGGACAGTTAAACTGTACCCAGTAATCATTCCCCGGATGTTTATTATCAAATGCTTCCAATACCTCAGGAGCATAGTCATTTTTATATTCTGTCTTCCCCCCCAAAAGAGAAAGCTGTTCTTTTAACTCTGTCATAAATCCTATATTTACATTATTTCTTTAAGCTTTTTCTTTTAAGATATTCTTGCAAACCATGATTTCTCAACTTACAAGACGGACAATGTCCACATCCATCTGCCGGAATTCCGTTATAGCAAGTTAATGTTTCATTGCGGACAAGATCAAATACTCCAAGATCATCTGCCAAAGCCCATGTATCCGTTTTATCAATCCACATCAATGGAGTATGAATCACAAATTGTTCATCCATAGCCAGATTAATTGTTACGTTCAATGATTTGATAAATGAGTCACGGCAATCGGGATAACCACTAAAATCTGTCTGTGAAACTCCTGTTACTAAGTGGCGAACACCATGCTCACGAGCAAAAACAGCAGCGATACTTAAAAAAAATAAATTTCTTCCCGGCACAAATGTATTAGGAAATGAATCGGCAGGTTTTTCCTGATCCATTTCTATGGAGCTGTCTGTTAATGAATTTGCACCTAGCTTACCTATAAAGGAGGCATCTATCTGATGAAATTCCACCCCTGCTTTTTCAGCAATATTGCGTGCAATCTCCACTTCATTCTGATGCTTCTGCCCATAAAGAAAACTCAGAGCATATACTTTCTTAAATTGTTTTTTAGCCCAAAAGAGGCAAGTAGTTGAGTCTTGTCCACCACTAAACAAAACTACAGCCGATTCATTAGTTATTTTCATTAAATATCTTTTATTTTAATCACACTGTATGAGATATCTTCATCATAAACATCTGTCCCTTCTACCTGTTTCACGTAATTCACAACTCTTCGGGTAATTGGAAGAACCAATATCTCAAACATTATTTTAGCAACTGTTTCCACCATAATAATCTGAAAAACCACATTTAGAGGAATCACAAAAAGGAAACCAACTGTCGTAAAAACAAGAGTATCAGCCAGTTCTCCTACAACTGTAGAAGCTATAGCTCTCTGTCCAAACTTCTTTCCCTTGTGCATTATCTTCATCCGGCTCATCACATAAGCATTCAGAAAAGAACCTACAAGAAAAGCAAGTAAGCTGGCAAGTGCAATACGAGGTGTTTGTGCAAGAACGGAAGCATAAGAATCCTGCATCATCCAATGAGATGCTGGAGGAAGAATTATCGAAATTTGAAACAACAATATTGCCAGAAAATTCACAGCAAAAGCAGTCCAGATGATAAGTCTTGCTTTACGAAAGCCCCAGACTTCTGTAATGCAATCATTTATAACATAGGAAATTGGAAAAATAATTAATCCGGCAGTAGAAGGAAAACCAAAAATTTGAAATTGCTTAACTGCGAGAATGTTAGAAAGAACAAGGCATATACTAAAGAGTATGCCCATAAGCATAAAAGAGACAGTAACTTTACTTTTCATTTTTCTTGTTTTTTACGTGGTTTATCAAGCACACGGTCTTTATTCAAGACATCGTATTTTCTAATATCGGGCACAAAGGTAAGTATTTTATTATAGAAAATGAAAGTAAAGACCGTTAAAAGTTAAAAAATAAAGATGAACCGCAAATGATACAGAATAACATTTTGTATCATCAATCTCCTAAATTGGGTCAGAAACAGGAAATAAAAAGGGCACTCAATACGAATTGAGTGCCCTAATCTCTCTTTTTGTTGGTTATCTTTAGAAAGTATAATCTACACCCACACCAAATACTTTATTTGTACGAGTAAATACATCTGTTCCGGCAAGACCGGTGCCATTATATCCTTTACTATTAGAATCTTCAGCTGTCGACTTAGAAACTTTTGTATATTTATCATAGTTAGTGAAGAAATATGCTACATTCACCTTTAAACTTTTTGTAAGTTTAAAAGCAGCTCCCATACCTATTGAATATGAACTTGTTGTAAAGCTCATATCAGACATATAACCATCCTGCAAATCATAATTTGTACTTTGAAAACCTCCACTCACAAGAATTCTATCTGTAATATCCCATTCAGCACCGGCAAGATATTCATCTGTACCTCCACTTAAATATTTCTGCTTGTCATTAGCCATCTTTGCATCTTTATCATAATAATGATTCCATCCCAAAGAAGCACGTACAGCTGGAATTATAGAATACTGAGCACCAATAGTAAACATACCCGGAATATCATTAGGAGTATTTACTCCGTGGTCGTAAGAAGCTACACCGGTAGTGTTTATTTTAGTTTTGTTCTCAATATTCAGACTGGTTCTGAACTCATATTTTGCACCAATATTCAGTTTACCAATTTTGTAATCTAAACCAATAATAGGGGTGATTCCCCATCCGGTCTGGTCACAGTCTAATTCTTTATCAGCAGTTTTTGTTGCTACTGAAGATGCAGAAGCAGCAGCTGCTGTATATTGTTGAGCAGCAGCTGTATTTCCTGCTGCTGTTGCAACAGCAGCTGCTGCTGTGTATTGATTTGCAGCAGCAGTAAAATATTGATTTACATTAATCATTTCACCTCCACCAATATTAGCTGCGATATTTCTTACATATCCAAAATAGCTGTTACTTACATAATTCATTCTACCTCCGGCAAAAGCAGAAAGATTATCAGTTACTTTATAAGTAGCTCCAAGTTGCAAACCAAAAATATACTGGCGACCTTCCATGAAGCTATTAACATCATATTTATCTGTTCCAGCAATGCCAGCTTTTACAAGCATAGGAGGAACCATTGCTACCTGAGACTCAAAAGAAGCCAATCCGTCATTGAAAGTGGCTTTACCACCACCGCCTGTCACAGCAAAACTTCCTGAAAAAGTCCAGTTCCTTTTCTTATAAGCGGCCTGAAAACTTGGTATAAAAGGAGCCGAAGCTTCACCTTTAAATTCTTTAGTTGCACTTCCGCCATTACCTGCAAACGGTGCAAATGTAGAATTAATAGTTCTTGTTTGGAAAGCACTTTGTCCATTTAATGATAGATGGAAACCATCATTCAGGAAAGCAACACCCGCCGGGTTAGAATAAACAGCATCAATTTCCGTTGATGCACCACGGGCAATATTACGAAGAAAAGCAACGTTCTGATTTGTATTTGTTAAAAGTCCCCCTGCAAAAGTTGGAACTGAAACAATTAATAGTATAATGCTAATCAGGGATAATTTTTTCATATTATTCTTTTTTTAATATTTTGCGCGCAAAGGTAGCATAAATTAGCACACAACAAATACATTTGTGCTATTATTTCTCTTTACTTGTCAATAATTAGCAAAACTAGAAATCAAAAGAAACTGTTTCAACAGAAACAAATATTCTTTTTCACTTTCTTTGATTACTTCCACATAACCTGAAATACATTCTATCAGCCACCAAAAAAGAATAGGTTACCCAAGATGGATAACCTATTCTTCATTACTAATCAACCTTCAAACTAATTCAATACAAATTCTACTGTTGATCTTATATCTGTAGAAGATGATCCAAGATAAACTTTAAACGCTCCCGGTTCTTCCACCCAACTATGAGCCGTTTCGCTAAAGAATTTAAGAGCATCTTGCCCTATTTTAAAGGAAACAGTTTGTTCCTCTCCCGGAGCAAGCTCTATTTTTTGAAAAGCTTTCAACTCCTTTACCGGACGAAGCACACTGCATTTTTCATCACCTATATAAAGCTGAACAACTTCTTTACCCTTCATCTTTCCAATATTTTTCACCGGAATAGTAATAGTTAACTCCTCTGAGCCCGAAATATTCTTTTTATCGGCAACAGCTTTTCCATATTTAAACTGAGTATAACTCAATCCGTGACCAAATGGGAAAAGAGCCGGAATCTTTTTAGTGTCATGCCAACGGTAACCTACCAGAATATCTTCTTTATACACTTCCTTAACACCATCTCCCGGATAAGAAATAGTTCCAAATGAATGTGCAGCATTATCGGTCAGTTTTACAGGGAATGAGAATGGCAGCTTTCCGCTTGGATTAACCTCTCCGGTAAGTATATCGGCAATGGCATTTCCTGATTCAGAACCCAGATACCATGCCTGCAAAATACTTGGAATACTCTTTATCCAAGGCATCTCAACTGCATTTCCACTTAAAAGAACCATCACGATATTCTTGTTTACTTTCAACATATCGTTAATTAATTCGTTTTGTCCGAAAGGAAGAACCAACGATTTACGGTCGGCATTCTCACAATCCTGGAAATTATTCTTATTTAATCCACCCACAAAAATAATCAGATCGGCTTCAGCAGCCTGCTTTACGGCTTCCTGACAAAGTGAATCTGTGTCAAAATCCGGTCTCATCTCACGATCATACACTGGTTTGCCCGATGCATATCCCATTGTGTATTTTATCTTATCGCCAAATTTAGCTTGCAGTCCGGCCAATGGAGAAACTTCTTTCTTCACCTTCAGAACAGATGATCCACCACCTTCAGTCAAACGACGGGTTGCGTTCTCTCCTACCACCAGAATTGAGCGATATTTGCTGGCATCCAACGGAAGAACAGCTCCTTTTTTCTTATCAGCTTCATTCTTTAAAAGAACAATTCCTTCCTGAGCCACAGTGCGTGCAACAGTATAATGTTCTTCATTGGTAAATGATCCCCATGGACGATCACTATTCATAGTTGTACGGAAAATCAGCCTAAGAATACGACTTGCTTTATCTTCAATAGTACTCATTGGATAAGTACCATCTTTTAAACCTTTCAGGTAAGCCGATGCTAAATAGTAATCATCATACGCAAACTTCTTGCCGGAACTCAGGCCATTGGTGTACGACCCCATTTCAATATCCAATCCGTTAAGAACAGCTTCCTTTGTATCATGCGCCCCACCCCAGTCGGTAATTACGCATCCGTCGAATTTCCATTCACCTTTCAGAATTTTATTCAATAACAGATCGTTGTGACAAGCGTGTTCTCCGCGTACCTTATTATATGAACCCATTATGCTCCAACTTCCGCCATCAACAATGGCTGCTTTAAATGCAGGAAGATAGATTTCATTAAGCGCACGGTCACTTAGTTCTACATCAATATTTCCACGCCAAACTTCCTGATTGTTCAATGCATAATGTTTCACACAAGCTGATACACCATTAGATTGCACTCCTTTTACATAAGGAACTACCATGATGGATGCAAGATATGGATCTTCACCCATATATTCAAAATTACGACCGTTTAGTGGAGTACGGTAAATATTTACACCAGGCCCCAACAATACATCTTTTCTACGATAACGCGCCTCTTCACCAACAGCTTTACCATAAATAGCCGACATCTTAGGGTTCCATGTAGCAGCCAGACAAGTCAGAGCAGGAAAAGCAGTACAGGAATCGTTCGTCCATTCGGCATTTCCCCAACTATCCCAAAGAATTTCTTCGCGAACACCGTGAGGACCATCGCTCATCCATATCTCAGGGATTCCCAAACGAGGCACACCGTGACTGCTAAATTTAGACTGTGCTGAGCAAAGTTTTACTTTTTCTTCAAGTGTCATACGTGAAAGCGCATCTTTTACCCGCACTTCAATAGGTTGTTTCTGGTCCAGATACGCAGGCACTTGCTGAGCCTTTATCGAAGCAGCGCCCATTGTCAGTGCCATTGCTGCATAAATTAATTTCAGTTTCATATTAGATTCGTTATGTTATTTTGTTGTATTTATAAATAATTCGTTACTTTTTAGTTTACCCGAAGTTGCCTTCAGAGTGATATTCCCTTTGTTTTCAGTTGATTGAATCACAACCAGGCATTTCCCATAGAAAGCCTTACGGAAATTAGCCTTGAAACTTTCGCCGCTTATCGGGCTACCGTTATCAACTCCTGCAATAGTTCCGGTTCCTTTCAAATCAAAATTAATCAGATTATCGGCATTAGGACAAAGGTTTCCATCTTTATCTATTACTTCTACAGTCACAAAACTAAGATCTTTGCCGTCGGCAGTAATCTGTTTTCTATCAGCAGTCATAACAATCTGAGTAGGAACACCAGCTGTTTTTATCTCTTTAGTAAGAACTACTTTACCGGCTCTACGGGAAACAACCTTTATAGTTCCGGGAGCAAACTTCATACGCCACATTACATGAAAATCATCTTTACCTTTCGTCTTAATCCCTTGTGATACTCCATTGAGAAAGAGTTCAACTTCATCGGCATGATTATAGTAAGCCCAGACATCAACTGTTTCGCCCGGCTTCCAGTTCCAGTGAGGAAAGACATGAAGCACATCTTTATTTGTCCATTCTGACTGATACATATAATATATATCCTTCGGGAAGCCCGCCAAATCTACAATTCCAAAATAGGAACTTCGTGCAGGCCAATCGTAAGGAGTAGGTTCTCCAAGGTAATCAAAACCTGTCCAGATAAACATTCCGCTGATAAAATCATTGTTCTTCACTAATCTCCAGGTATCTTCGTGAGTAGATCCCCAGGGAGCATGACAATTGTCATACGAAGAACAGGAATAAGAATCATCATGAAAAGGAATATCCCAACGAACTGGCCAAATATACATGCTATCACTTAGCATGCGGTAATAACCACGAGTCATCAGTGCAGAAACGGATTCCGTTACAATAAAAGGTTTACCGGGGAAATTCTTGTACACATCCTTAAAGTACGATTCGTGATAATTAAAACCAATAACATCTAATGCATTAGAACGGAATAGATGATTATTAGGATCAGGTTCGTTACAACCAGATGTTATTGGGCGGGTTGGATCAAGCGATTTAACCATATCGGCCAGCTTTAAGGTAAGCAATGAGTTTATACTCATCGAGTCTCCCTTTTGTGCCAGCATTTTCGGATCACGTTTAAAGTTGAGCAATAAATTAGCAGCCTGAAGATCGAGTGTATCCGCATTTGCATCAGTCCACTGTTCCAGTACCTCATTGCCAATGCTCCACATAAAAATGGATGGATGGTTACGGTCACGAAGAATATGATCAGTTAAATCGCGCTCATGCCACTCATTAAAGTAACGGGAATAGTCGTGCGCTGTTTTTTTCTTGCGCCACATATCAAATGATTCGTCCATCACAATAAAGCCCATGCGGTCACACAGATTTAGTAACTCAGGAGCAGGAGGATTGTGCGAACAGCGAATGCCATTACAACCCATATTTTTGAGAATCTCCAACTGACGTTGGATGGCACGGGTATTTACTGCCGAACCCAGACAGCCTAAATCATGATGCATACACACTCCATTTATTTTAGTAGGAACACCATTCAGGATAAATCCTTTTTTTGCATCAAATATAAAGTTACGGATTCCAAAGGGAGTTTCGTACTGATCAACCACTTTCCCGTCTACGCTGATCTGAGAAACTACTTTATATAGGTAAGGATTCTGCAGTGTCCATAGTTCTGGATTAGATAGTTCAAGGTTTTGTTTCACCTCCTGTGCTTTCCCTGGTGCAACTTTCACTGTGAAAACACTTCTCTTCACTTCCACACCTTTATTATTGAGAATCAGCGAACGAAGTTCAGCAGTAACTTCTGCCTTTGAATCATTTTTTATTTGAGTGGCAAGTGCAATGGATGCTTCATCTTTAGAAACTCTCGGAGTAGTTACGTATGTTCCCCACTGATCAACATGCACGGGATCTGCAACAGTAAGCCACACATTCCGATAGATTCCGCAACCAGAATACCAACGGGAGTTGGGTTGTTCGCTATTATCCACTCGGACTGCAATCACATTTTTCTGTCCAAACTTGAGGTAAGGAGTCAGGTCATACCGGAAAGAGATGTAACCATAAGGACGTTTTCCCAGCGTAGTACCGTTAATCCACACTTCGGCATCCATATATACACCATCAAAATCAATAAATACTTTTTTTCCCTTATTTATGGGATCCAGAGTAAAGGTCTTCCGGTACCAGCCTACTCCACCGGGCAAAGCTCCTCCACCACAACCGGAAGGATTGTCTTTGCTAAATTCTCCTTCAATCGCCCAATCGTGAGGAAGATTCAATTTTCGCCACGAATTATCTTTGTAACCAGGCGAGAAAGCCTCAGGTATTTCACCTAAATGGAAGGTCCAGTTTTTATTAAAGCCTGATATAACACGGGATGCCATACCGTAGCCGGAAACAGATAAAAGCATCAATAATGCAAAAACTGCAGAAAAATTTAAGATGTGTTTCTTCATAATTTATAAGGTTACGAGAATTCTTTTTATTTCCTTGTACAAAACAATTCATTCTTTTCTACAGAAGAATGAATTGTTTTGTACAGAAGAATACAATCTTTTGTACAAGGATTTATTTACCACTCTGGTTATAATTTAATAACTTGCTTTAAACCATTATATTTTATCGTCTTACCTTTAATTTTTAAGTCGAATGGCTTCGGAGTAGATTTGTTCACAAATACCACATTGAACGAACGTTCTTTAGGCATTCCTTTGAATTCACCTTTACGGTCACCAATAGTCAGAGACTTTGAGGCTTCATCATAAGAAAATTCAATAGTAGCATATTTACCTTTCTCATAATTATAATTATCACCCTCGTCTTCATACAGTGTAAATGAGCCATTTTGTCCACCATATATATATAAGGTAATATGATCTGCTGGTTTTTCACTTGTATACTGAATATTTGGACCGTAAGGAATAATAGCTCCTTCGTGAGCATAAAGAGGCATTTTCTCGTAAGGGGCGTCAACTTTCAAAGTTTGTCCGCCACGAACATATTTTCCGGTATAAAAATCATACCATCCCGTTGTCTCAGGGAAATATACTTCACGGGAACGAGCTCCGTATTGATACACCGGACAAACCATTAACGAAGGACCAAACATATACTGATCACCTATATTATTTACCTTGGTATCCTTTTCAAAATCCATCACCAAGGCACGCATAATTGTGTAATCCTTGAAATAAGTCATCCCGGCAAGTGAATAAATATATGGCATCATGCTGTAACGCAGTTTTGTATAATATACAATTGACTGATAAGCAGGATGATTATCCGGAGCAATATTATATACTTCGCGATAAGGGAACTGACCATGAGCCCGGAACAAAGGAGCAAATGCACCAAACTGATACCAACGGGTATTAAGTTCCCGCCACTCTTTCAGGTCGGCATTCTCGTCTCCTGTCTTATCAAACACACGTTGACCTCTTTCATATCTTTTTTCAACACAGAACCCACCAATATCCATTGTCCAGTAAGGTATACCCGCCATTGAGAAATTAAGTCCGGCAGAGATTTGTGCCTTCATATCTTCCCAGCGGGTAGCAATATCTCCACTCCATGTTGCAGTAGAATAACGTTGTAATCCGGCAAATCCTGAACGGGTTAAAAGGAATACACGTTTATCAGGGTCTACCTTTCGCTGCCCGTCATAAATAGCTTCGGCATTCATCAGCGCATAGGTATTAAAGTATTTAGTTGAAGGACCTAAAGCTGTAGGGCCACATAATTTCTTTCTGTAATCCATATCCGTACAGTCGCGTACATTAGGTTCAGAAGCATCCATCCACCAGGCATCAAAACCTTTTGTATAGAGTTTATCCTGCATTTGTTTCCAGAAAAGTTTACGTGCCCCTTCAGAATAAGCGTCATAGAATGAGCCTACATATCCTTTCCCAACCCAATCCTTAATACTGTCCTTGACTGCTTGCTGATACATCCATCCATTTTTGTCGAACGCCTTATAATTATCCGTGGTTACATAGAACTTCGGCCAAACAGAAATCATGATTTTTGCATTCATCTGGTGAACAGAATCAACCATCGCTTTTGCATCCGGGAAACGTGCCAAATCAAAGTCATGGCTACCCCATGCATTTTCGGGCCAGTAGTTCCAGTCGAGAACAATATTATCAATTGGAATTTCACGTTTACGGAACTCTTTCAATGTACCCAGCAATTCATTCTGTGTTTTGTAACGTTCACGACTTTGCCAGTAACCCATCGCCCATTTGGGCATGACCTGAGATTTCCCAGTCAGTTTGCGGTAACCACTGATTACCTCATCCATATTTTTACCCTTGATGAAATAGTAGTTTATCTCATTGCCCATTTCACTATAAAGAGCCAGTTTGTTTTGTTGGCTATCAGGAACAGGACTCAAAGCCTTCAGTGCAAGGTAAGAAACTCCGCCATCAGGCTTCCATTCAATCCGGATTGGAACACGTTTGCCTTTTTCCAGATGAACAGTAAACTTATAATTATTAGGATTCCAGGCTGTACGCCAGCGTTCCTGCACCACCTTTACATTATTAATATAGACCTCAGTATAACCTGCATAGTATAACCAAAAACGATAAATTCCACTTTGATCAGCTTCCAGTTCACCAGAGTAAGTTACATTGGCACCATCAAACGGGAAATTAGCCGGAAGATTCTTAATTGTTTTAATATCCTCATAATCAACAGTTGATTCCGTACGGGTTACAGAAGCTTTTCCGGTTCTCGAATCCGGAACATAAGTAGCAGTTAAGCCCCCTTCTTTGCCGTTTGCATCAAAAAGTTTAAACTGATTCAATTGAGCGTAATCACGATCATCACCAAATTTACTCAAAGAGTAGTTATCCCATAAAATTCCATAGTTTTTGTTTGAGAGAACAAAAGGCACAGACACTTTCGTGTTATACTGAAAAAGAGATTCATTCTTACCTTTATAATTGAATTCATCGGATTGATGTTGACCTAGTCCGTAAAAAGCTTCATCATCGGGAGATTCAAAAACCTGGCGCATAGTGTAACCCTTAGTCCCCTCTACTTCAATCGGAGTAAAGGATTTACCACCACCTTTATTTTCTCTGAGAATTGAGTTGCCTTTTATATCAGCAAAGTTAACCTCACCAGTCTTCAGATTAACAAAAGCTTTTAAGTTTTTTGTAGAAAGAACTACAGCCCCATTTTTATTTTCCAGTAGGAAAGAAGGTGTTTTACCTGTTTGAGGAACAATGATAAGACTCTTCTCTTCAGAGAATTTATCTTCGGGGGTTGCTGATACATGAATTGTTTTATCATTTATCACTTGCAACCGAACCATCTTCAGGTCATTACTTTGTTTTTGTTCCAGTTTTACAATAACCCCATCTGCTGTTTTTTCATATCCAGGTTTAACACAAGACATAAACAGTAATCCTGCCAATAAATAAATAGACGTGTTTCTCATCGTTCACTAAATATTTTTATTCATTTCTATCAATGTTGTAAAATTACAAAATTTAAAAATAACCTACCCTACGCATTTGTTTTCTTAGCGTATGCTTTTTGATAGTCAAGGGTATTTATATGTTTCTTCATGGGGTACCATTTGTTACATACCTAAACAAAGGACTAAACTTTCTTAATTTCACTATCAGTTTTACAGAAATATATTTGGGTATACGGAAGAATTTGACTTTATTTGCAATGACAATATAAAATTAAAACGAATTATGACAAACACTTCTATGCCTCACAATAACCTATCAGGGCTTAAGCGTGAGGACTTCCAAAAAACAATCGATGGTAAATCAACCGATTTATTCATTCTCAAAAATAATAATGGTGTAGAAATAGCAGTAACAAACTATGGTGCAGTGACGCTTGCAATAATGACTCCTGACAAAAACGGGAACTATTCAAATGTTATTTTGGGACATGACACTATCGATAAAGTAATAAATAGTCCGGAACCTTTTCTAAGCACCACTATCGGACGATATGGCAATAGAATTGCTAAAGGGAAATTCACTTTATGTGGCAAAGAATATACGCTTGCTACAAATAACGGGCCTAACTCTCTGCATGGAGGACCAAAAGGTTTTCACGCTGTAGTATGGGATGCCAAACAAATTGACGAACACACACTTGAGCTGAAATATACAGCACAGGATGGCGAAGAAGGATTCCCTGGAAAGCTGGATGTGGTAATGACTTATTCATTAACTGATGCAAATGAGTTTTTAATAAATTATAAAGCAACAACAGACAAAACAACCATCGTTAATCTAACCAATCACGGTTTCTTCAATCTTGCCGGTATAGCTAACCCCACCCCTACCGTTCTCAACAATATTCTTACTATTAACGCTGATCACTATACTCCTATTGATGCTGTATGTATCCCATTTGGTGAAATAGCCAAAGTAGAAGGAACACCTCTGGACTTCAGAACTCCTCATGTTGTAGGTGAACGTATCAACGACAAGCATCAGCAAATAGAAAACGGAGCAGGATACGACCATTGCTTTGTACTAAACAAAAAAGAAGCAGGCGAACTTAGTCTTGCAGTGAAATGTATTGAACCAAACAGCGGACGTTTCATGGAAGTATATACAACCGAACCGGGTGTACAGCTTTATTCAGGTAACTGGCTGAATGGTTTCGGTGGAGCTCACGGAGCTACTTTCCCTGCAAGAAGTGCTATATGTTTTGAAGCACAACTTTTCCCTGATACTCCTAATAATCCTCATTTCCCATCTGCAGTTCTTAATCCGGGAGAGGAATACGCACAAACAACTATTTATAAGTTCGGAGTAGAACAACAATAAATAGCACATTAAACAAACCTAATTTATAAAAAACAATTTAAATTTAATCACAATGTCTGAAAAAGAGCAACAAAGCTATCTAGGGCCATTTATAACACTGGTCTTCTTATTCTTTATCGTCGGATTTCTAACAACAGCAAACGGTCAGTTTCAAGGACCTTTAAAAGCAGCATTTTTAAGTAACGCAGGAGACCTGAAAAACACTTTTGCTACACTTATATCATTTTCTTGGTTTTTAGCATACCCACTTACAGGAGGAATCGGTTCTTCATGGGTTACAAAATTTGGATATAAAGGTACATTGGTACGTGCATTATTAGTGATGATCGTTGGTTTAGGTATTTTCTTCTCATCATCTTGGTACACAGTACAGTTCCCTGGCTCAAGTATACAGATCGCATCAGCAACAGTTCCAATGGGATACTTTATCTTCTTATTGGGCTCATTTGTTGTAGGTTCTGCCGCAACAATCCTGCAGGTGGTTATCAATCCATATTTAACTGCATGTTATGTAAAAGGCACACAAGCCGTTCAACGTTTGAACATTGGTGGTTCTTCCAACTCAATTGGTACTACTTTTGCACCATTCTTCGTAACAGGTATTGTTTTTGGTGGTTTATCAATGGAAGAAGTTCAGCCAAGCCAGCTAATGGTACCATTTGTAGCATTAATGGTAGTAATTGCTGTTATCGTGGGTGTTCTTACAAAACTTTCTTTACCAGACATCCAGGGAACTAAGACAGAAGTCGGAGAAAAGCTAGAAAAGAGCGTATGGTCATTCAGCCATTTAACATTAGGCGTTATTGCTATCTTCTTCTACGTTGGAGTTGAAGTAGCTATTGGTGCTAATATCAATCTTTATGCAATTGAAACACAAGGGAAAGCAGGATTATCATTCTTTGGAATGGATTCAGTTGGAATCTTTGGTATTAAATTTGCAATTCCTGCCCTAATGGCAACATTATACTGGGGAGGTATGCTTATAGGTCGTTTGGTTTCAAGTTCATTGAGCAGTGTATCTCCACGAGCTCAACTTGCTGTTACTTCTGTTCTTGCAGCATGTTTTGCCATAGCTTCAATGATTACCGATAATCCTTGGTTACTTGCAGCTGTTGGTTTATTCCACTCTGTAATGTGGGGAGCTATCTTTACTTTATCAGTTGACAAACTTGGCAAATACACATCAAAAGCATCAGGTGTTTTCATGATTGGTGTTGTTGGTGGAGCTATCATACCACTTTTACAAGGTATGCTTGCTGATGCATTAGGCGGATGGAGAATGACTTGGTTTGTGGTTATTTTAGGAGAATTATTTATCCTATATTATGCTTTACTTGGATCTAAAGTTAAGCAATCAGCAGAATAATATAAATATAATTATCTAAGTCTCTTCTTCACAGGAGAGATTTAGATATGTTACTTTAAATAAAAACACGAATTATGGATATTGAATATGTAAGAAGTCGCTTTGCAAAGCACTTTGACGGAGCAGTAGGCTCTGTATATGCGTCTCCAGGACGTATCAATCTTATCGGAGAACACACAGACTACAATGGTGGATTTGTATTTCCAGGAGCTATCGACAAAGGAATGATGGCTGAAATCAAGATCAATGGTACAGATAAAGTCAGAGCTTATTCTATTGACTTGAAAGATTATGTAGAATTTGGATTAAATGAAGAAGATGCTCCACACGCAAGCTGGGCAAGATACATTTTCGGAGTATGCCGTGAAATCATCAAAAGAGGTGGCAAGATTCAGGGATTCGATACAGTTTTTGCAGGCGATGTACCTCTGGGTGCCGGAATGTCTTCATCAGCAGCATTGGAAAGCACTTATGCTTTTGCATTGAACGAAATGTTCAACTGCGGTATCGATAAATTTGAACTGGCAAAGATTGGTCAGGCTACAGAACATAATTACTGTGGCGTTAATTGCGGTATTATGGACCAGTTTGCTTCAGTATTTGGTAAAGCAGGTAGCTTAATCCGTTTAGACTGCCGTTCTTTGGAATACAAATACTATCCATTCAACCCAACAGGATACAAAGTAGTATTATTAGACTCAGTTGTTAAGCATGAACTTGCTTCATCTGCATATAACAAACGCCGTCAGTCTTGCGAAACAGTTGTGGCTGCTATCAAAAAGAGCCACCCAACAGTGGAATTCCTTCGCGATTGCACAATGGAAATGCTTCAGGCAGTGAAAGCTGACGTAACTGAAGAAGATTACATGCGTGCTGAATATGTTATTGAAGAAATACAACGTGTACTTGATGTTTGCGACGCTTTGGAAAAAGGAGATTATGAAACTGTAGGTGAAAAGATGTATGGCACACACCACGGTATGAGTAAGCTTTACGAAGTAAGCTGTGAAGAACTTGATTTCTTGAATGATTGCGCTAAGAAAAACGGTGTGACTGGCTCACGCGTTATGGGTGGCGGATTCGGTGGATGTACCATCAATTTAGTAAAAGAAGAACTTTATGACGCATTTATTGCTGATGCAAAAGAATCTTTCAAAGCTAAATTTGGCAGAAGTCCTAAAGTATATGATGTGGTTATCAGTGACGGTTCCCGCAAATTAGCTTAAAAATAAGTATTTCCTTATTATATAAGGTGTATCATTCTTTGTTGAATGATACACCTTTTTTGTGCCATGTTAAACACCTCATTTCCTCAATTTTATTTTCATTTTCTGCTATATAACATACTATAAACTATATAATCATATCAAATTAAGTGTTACTTTTACACTCAATAAATATCACCTTAAAACCATAGAGAAATGAAGAAATTTTGGTTAACACTAAGCATTGCCGCAGCTATACTGACATCCTGCGCCAATAAATCTCAGCAAGGAGCTACACTTTCTGGACTAAAAGCAGAAAACTTCAAGTCAGAAGTAAAAGGAAAACAGACAAATCTGTACATTCTCAAGAACAAAGCCGGAATGGAAGTATGCATTACAAACTTCGGCGGAAGAATTGTTTCTATTATGGTACCTGATAAAAAAGGTAAAATGCAGGATGTTGTACTTGGTTTCGACAGTATTACAAATTATATACATATTCCAAGTGACTTTGGAGCATCTATAGGAAGATATGCAAATCGTATTAATCAAGGTAAATTTGTACTTGATAAAGATACAATCCAGTTACCTAAAAACAACTTCGGCCACTGTCTGCACGGAGGACCGGAAGGGTGGCAATATCAGGTGTATGATGCTAAGCAACTTAATGACAGTTGCATTGAGCTTACCCGTATTTCTCCAGACAAAGATTCAAATTTCCCTGGAAAAGTCGTAGCTAAAGTTACCTACAAACTTACTTCAGACAATGCTATAGATATTAGCTATGAAGCTACAACTGATAAGAAAACAATTATAAATATGACTAACCATTCATATTTCAACTTATCAGGAGATCCAAAAAATGTTATCACAGATAATACACTTTACGTTAATGCGGATAAATTCACTCCAGTAGACAGTACCTTTATGACTACCGGTGAAATTCTTCCGGTTAAAAACACCCCAATGGATTTCACAACTCCAAAAATTGTAAGTAAAGATATTGACAAGTACGATTATGTACAACTAAAGAACGGAAATGGTTATGATCATAACTGGGTATTGAATACTGCAGGAGATATGACTAAGTTAGCAGCCAAGCTTTCCTCTCCTATCAGTGGCATCACTCTGGAAGTATATACAAACGAACCGGGAATACAGGTTTACACAGGTAACTTCCTTGACGGAAAAGTAAAAGGTAAACGCGGTATTGTATATAACAAACGTGTTGGTATCTGCCTTGAAACACAACATTACCCTGACAGCCCTAATAAAAAAGATTGGCCATCTGTTATCCTTGAACCGGGACAAACATATAAGAGCCATTGTATTTTCAAATTCTCTGTTGAAAAATAAAAAAAGACAGAACTATTCTATAAAGCATGAATTATTATAGTCACGAGAAACAATTCTATGTAGCTGTCGACTGTATCATTTTTGGATTTAACCAGGGAGAATTAAGCCTCCTGTTACTAAAACGTAACTTTGAGCCGGCCATGGGAGAATGGTCACTTATGGGTGGATTTGTCCGGGAAGATGAGAGTGTTGATAATGCAGCCAAAAGAGTATTGAATCAGCTAACAGGATTGGAAGAAGTGTACATGGAACAAGTCGGAATATTCGGAGATATTAATCGTGATCCGGGAGAACGTGTTGTCTCTGCAGCATATTATGCCATGATCAATATTAACGAATATGACCGCGAACTAGTGCAGAAACATAATGCCTACTGGATAAACATCAACGAAGTGCCGCCACTTATCTTTGACCATAAATTAATGGTAGAAAAAGCACGGGATGTGATGAAGCAGAAAGCTAGTAACGAACCAATAGGATTCAATCTTCTGCCAAAGTTGTTCACACTCACTCAGCTACAAAGCCTCTATGAAGCAATCTATGGAGAAGTCATTGACAAGCGGAATTTCCGCAAACGAGTAGCAGAAATGGACTATATAGAGAAAACCGATAAAATAGATAAATCAGGATCAAAACGTGGAGCTTACTTATACAAATTCAATAATAAGATTTACAAAAAAGATCCGAAATTTAAGTTATAATAAAATAAGTATGTTAGAGACTTTAAAAGAAAAAGTATTCCGTGAGAACCTGGAACTGGTAAAACACGGACTGGTAATCTTCACATGGGGAAACGTTTCGGCTATTGACCGTGCAAGCGGACTTGTGGTTATTAAACCCAGTGGAGTATCTTATGACGATATGAAAGCAGAAGATATGGTTGTGGTTGACCTTGATGGTAATGTGGTTGAAGGCAAACTGAAACCATCATCAGACACTCCTACCCATGTAGCGCTTTATAAAGCTTTTTCAGAAATAGGCGGAGTAGTTCATACACATTCCACTTATGCCACGGCGTGGGCTCAGGCTGGGATTGATTTACCAAACATTGGTACTACCCATGCAGATTATTTCCATGATGCCATTCCCTGCACTGCAGATATGACAAAGGAAGAAGTAGAAGGAGCCTATGAACTGGAAACCGGCAATGTAATTATTAAGAGATTCGAAGGCATAAACCCTGTTCATACTCCGGGTGTACTTGTAAAGAACCACGGACCTTTCTCCTGGGGAAAAGATGCTGCTGATGCAGTACATAACGCTGTAGTGATGGAACAAGTTGCAAAAATGGCCTCTATTGCTTACACAGTAAATCCGGCACTGACAATGAACCCTTTGCTGGTAGAAAAACATTTCAATCGTAAACACGGCCCCGGAGCTTATTACGGACAAAAGTAATGGATCAATCAGAAAAAAATAATAAGAGTTATTAAATTTTAGAATAATATTAAAATTAGAAAATTATGGCATTTCAAGATTTCGAAGTATGGTTTGTAACCGGAGCACAGCTCCTTTACGGAGGCGATGCAGTTATCGCTGTTGATGCACACTCTAACGAGATAGTAAAAGGACTTAATCAATCAGGTAATCTTCCTGTAAAAGTTGTATATAAAGGAACTGTAAACTCTGCAGCTGAAGTAACAGCTACTATGAGAGCAGCAAACAATGAAAGCAAATGTATCGGTATCATTACCTGGATGCACACTTTCTCTCCTGCTAAAATGTGGATTCACGGA
>Ga0183099_1000551_pt1 | contig 26535 bp, 29 predicted proteins | sample Biomet1_FD_127788 | JGI IMG/M metagenome (GOLD analysis project Ga0183099, IMG submission 127788) | Microbial communities from bioreactor (seeded with anoxic lake sediment) at LBNL, California, USA - Biofuel metagenome 1 | ecosystem: Engineered > Bioreactor > Anaerobic > Unclassified ...
TCAACCCTTTTTTTCTTAAGGACCGGAAGACCAAGTCTTTCGTGTTCCTTGTCATCAGCGACTTGTATTATGATACAGGCTTTTGCTTAGTTTGTCAACACTATTTTATAAATTAATTACTTTAAAATCATTTTTATTAAATTGGATCATTCCCATTTCACGCATTTTGCTCAATTCTCTTGAAAGCGCGCTGCGATCAACGCATAAATAGTCTGCCAATTGATTCCTTGAAAGCTCCACCGTAAAATGATAACTGCCACTCTCTTCAATATGATCCATAAAAAAGCGCCGCAGCTTTTCATGGATGCTTCTTTGCGACAGCAGTCTATTTTTCTTGTTCATATATATGTTTTTGGCAGCCAATATTCGAAGCATATTTTCTATAAGCCTTGAATGAAAGCCACAAGCCGACGAACAGGTAGTAACCAAACGCTTCAATTGTAGAAACAAAACTTCACAATCCGTCATTGCCGTTACCGTAACCGGCGATTGCATCACCCCAGCACAAATAATCGCTTCAGCAAAAAGCTCTCCCGGGGCAAGCTGTCCAATAATCGTTTGATTGCCAAGCACATCATCTTGCACAATTTGTATATTGCCTTTAAGCACAACCCCGACGCCAGGAACTTCGTCGCCCGCCATAAAAAGAATTTCTCCTTTTTTATAAGCATTGCGCTTAGCGTCCAAGCACTGCAGCATTGATCGAATATCTTCTTTTTTCATATCCATAAACAAGTTAATCTGCGCCAAAAAATCCAAGTGTTCTTCCATTGCTCGACGAACCTCCTCATCCTTATTCTCCATACAATTTTTGTTCAATAGCTTTTGCCGTAGGCGTAATCGCCAAACCACCTTCTGACGTTTCTTTCAATGACTTGGGCAAAGCCTGCCCCACGTCTTTCATAGCAGTTATCACTTCATCCACCGGAATTACAGATTTTATTCCGGCCAAGGACATATCCGCCGCCAACATAGCTTGCACTGCTGCAAAGCCATTGCGTTTCACGCAGGGAACTTCAACTAAACCTGCAACAGGATCGCAAACCAATCCCAGCATATTCTTCAAAGCCAATGCTACTGCATGACAAACAGCCTCCACATCGCCGCCTCGCAAAATAACAAGTGCTCCAGCAGCCATAGCTGCCGCTGAACCACATTCTGCCTGGCAACCGCCTTCTGCTCCAGAAATAGAAGCATTTTGATCGATAACCATGCCAATTCCTGCCGCTGTAAACAATGCATCGATAATTTCATCATCGGTATTACCATTTTTTTGAGCTCCAGCTATAATTGCCGCTGGCAATATTCCACAAGATCCAGCAGTCGGGCAGGCTACAACTTTTCCCATTACCGCATTGACCTCACTTATTCCCAGTGCATATGCTGCTGCTTTAATTACAACATCCCCCGTATAGCTGGCATATGCCTGTTTTTCAAGCAGCCTTGCATCACCACCGACAAGACCACTAAGCGATTTTTCTCTGTTTTTGATGCCGCGCTGTGCGGATTCCTTCATAACCAGCCAATTTTCTTTCATTTTTTGCCAAACTGTATCTCGATCCAGTTGTGACATATCCATTTCATGCTCTATTATCAATTCAGCAATTGTTGTCTTGCGTTCTAGCGCTTGCTCTACCAAATCTTTTATACAATTAAATGCCATTTATCTCACCTCAAATCGATGGAATACTGAATGCTTCTTTTACATCACAAACCTGCTGGCACTCAGCTACAAGTTCTTCACTCAATACATCATCCGTCTCTAATATCATCAAAGCCTCTGCCCCTCGGCTGGTTCTCGAAACGCGCATAAAAGCAATATTTACTTTATACTTTACTAAAATGCTTGTCACTTTTGTTATGATTCCCGGACAATCGCGATGCACTGTCACAAGTGCGGGATATCGCCCTGTAAATTCAACGGCATATCCATTGATATTGGTGACCCGGATATTCCCTCCACCAATCGAAGAACCAACAATTTTACTTCTTCTTCCGGACTTTCCGGTCAAAGAAATTTGCACTGTATTAGGATGTGCGTTTGCCAGTTCAATCGAAAAAAAACGATGTGTTATATTTTGCTCTTTTGCTATATCAACCGCTGCTTTTATGCGTTCATCTTCTGCCGAAAACCCCATGATCCCAGCAAGCAAGGCTCGATCCGTTCCATGACCGCGATAAGTCCTGGCAAATGAGCCATGTAAACCAATCTCAGCCGAAGCAACCTCTTCACCTAATATTTTTCTGGCAATCAATCCCAACCGCGCGGCCCCTGCCGTATGCGAACTAGAAGGTCCAATCATAACCGGACCGATGATGTCAAAAACTCCATGCATATTCATTTCACCTCAATTAGCGTAGGTATGCGTTTCCTACCATACTATTTCTAAAAAAAAACGGGAATCGCTGCCTATAGCGACTCCCGTCATGCCAATCTATTACTTTTTTAAAGCGACGCCGATTTCCACAAACCATGCAGATTGCAATATGCAAAAGCTTCAATCACCTTATCGTCTGCAGTAATAGCAAAACGGGCCTCTGGCGCATCTCCAGCAACGAGATTTCTCCGCTGGCCGCCCTTTTCTGTATGCAAATAAATCCAGCCGATAAAATGTTCTGGCAACATCGGATGTGCAACACTTCCAACCTTTACAACAATTTCAGAGCCGTTTTGTTCCACTACAGGCACATGTTTTTCCTGTGCTGCATCTGTCGTATTAGCAACCAATTCCTGCATGGGCTGTCCACAGCAAGTCAATGTGCCACCGCCTGATTGGATTACTCCAACAATATTTCCACATACCTTACACACATAGAACTTTCTTTCCTGAGCCATACAAAATTCCTCCTCTGATTGTGTTTCTAAATACAGGTATCTATTAGTAATTTTAAGTCCAACCCATCTTTTTTGCAAGGTTTTTCCCTTTGGATGCCTTCATAAAATATCATCATACAAAAATACAGTGTCTCCCTGCCATTTGCAACACGGCAAAATAAAGCATAATCACATTGGCCAAAAACAAAAACGGCATACCCAGTACAAATTTATAATGTTTTGTTTTATGCCGAAAAGCACGCATACCTAAAAGAATTCCACCTGCACCTAAAAGCAAAGCCCAACGGAAAAAAACCTTCTCCGGAATTCGCCAAGCTCCTCTTATAGCCTTCTTTTTATCTGACCAAACCAAAAAGAAAGTATACACATTCCATAAAATATATAAGAATAAAAAAATCAATATTTCTTGTGAAAACATGCTTCTTTATTCCTCTCGATTCTACTTCCTGCAAATAAAAAACGAACGATCGTCAAAATTTCTGCCGGAGACATTGACGCCTCATACCCCAAATCAGCAAATTCCTGCCATATCTCTGTTTGTATCGCTGGCTCAATCTTAGAAACACGGCGAATTGCTGGCATAACCGCTTTGATTTCTCCTGTATCCATCAACGAAATGACCTTCTGCCCTTTTTCCGCGCCGATCAGCAGCAGAAAAATTGCGGTCTTATCCAATAACTGCATAAGCTTTGCCTCCCATTTTACGCAAGCTATACTAAAAACAATAATTTACAACAAATTAGTCTAGCATATCAACTATCCAAACACCAGCAAAATTTTCCACAGCAAGTGCATGGCCTAAAATACAATATTTTTAATCGAAACAAAAACCGCAACAGCACAGATTTTTTCTGGCTGCTACGGTTTTATAAGATCCGCTCAAAGCAAAGAGTTTATACTCTAAATTTGCTGACGACTGTATTTAGATCCTGTGCAAGCATAGCTAAACTATGGCTCGAAGATGCAATTTCTTCCATAGCTGCTGATTGTTCTTCCGTTGCTGCAGAAACCATTTGCGCTTCATCAACAGCTTTTTTGCTATGCCCATCTACAACATGCATAGATGCCACAATCTGCTGACTGCCTCCGGCCAATTCCTTCATTGCCGCAGAAATCTCGCGAACCTGGCCTGAAACACGCGCTACTAGATCTTCAATTTCGACAAAGGCTTGGCCTGCCGCATTGACCACTTCAGTCCCAACTTCGACCTCATGTGTACCTTTTTCCATTGCAGTAACCGCTTGTCCAGTTGCCCCTTGGATCTCAGCAATCAATTCAGCGATTTTCTTAGCCGCTTCTTGTGATTGTTCTGCTAGTTTACGGACTTCTTCAGCTACAACACTAAAACCACGACCCTGTTCACCGGCTCTAGCCGCTTCAATTGCTGCATTTAAAGCAAGAAGATTCGTCTGCCCTGCGATATTAGAAATCGTATCGACAATCTGTCCGATTTCTTTTGATCGCTCACCAAGCTCAGAAACCACTTGAGCCGAATCATTGACAGTCTTTTCTATATGTGACATTTGATTAACTGCCTTTTCAACGGCAACATTTCCTGTTTTTGTTTTATCAACAACTTGAGCAGAATGCTCTGCCACCTGGTTCGATGTCGCAGCTGCCTGCTGAATACCAGCCGACATTTGCTCTACGATATTTGCTGTTTCATCAACCGCTTTGAGCTGCTTTTCAGCACCTTCAGCAACTCCAGTGATAGAAGAAGCTACCTGTTCTACCGCTAAAGAAGACTGTTCTGCACTCGCTGTCAACTCTTCTGAGGCAGCAGCAACCTGCTCGGCTGACTCATTGACCTGTTTCAAAAGTTGACGAAGTTTCGTGCCCATCATGTTGAGTGCCGCACCTAGCTGTCCGATTTCATCTTGTCGATCCATTAATTGCTGCTGATCACGAAAATCGCCTTCGGCAAAAGACTTACAGGCCGCCACCATTTTTTGTAGCGGTTTGGTTATGGATTTTGCCATATAGGTTCCCGTAACAGCCGCCAAGACAACTGCGATGAGAATAATACATAAAACAACCCATAAAATACTCATGTACGCTTTATTCATTTCACTTTTTGGCAAATAAGTCATAACGCCCCAATGATAATCTGCTATCGGTGCAAACGTCACCAATGACTCCGCCCCATTGGTAGAAACTGCATTGACTGAACCCGTTTGCCCCTGTAAAACATTTTTCACATAAACATTATCCCCGACATTGTCTTTTTTCAAAACGCGGTCTTTATCTGGATGTGCAATAAGCGTACCTTGTTGGTCAATAACATCAACATAGCCCGTTGCGCCTATCGCCGTTCGCTCTGCCACTTCCCAAACCGTCTTCAAGCTGATATCAGATGCCAGCACGCCAATAATAGCACCGCTATCATTTTTGATTGGTGCCGAAATCGTGATAGTCGGCTGCTTACTTGATGTAGATATATAAATATCCGTCAAATACGTCTTGCCTTTAAGTGCTTCTTTAAAATAATCCCGATCGGCCCTATTGCCTAAATCACCTGATGTGCGTGCGATTTGCTGCCCGGCCGCGTCCATAGCGTAGAGCAATTCAAACTGAGGGTTTTTTTGCTGAGCCCCCAAAAGCATTGCCTTTATTTTTGAATTGTCCATGCTCGTCGCCGTCGGTGATACTGCTAAAGTCTCTGTCATACCCTTAGCATTATCCATGAAACGATTGATTTCACTTGCAATCTGCACCGTCATTGCACTATTGCTATCGACAATCCTTTTCTGTGTAGATTCCACGCTCATATACAGACTAACGCCGCCAACAATTACTGCTGCCAAAAAAGAAAACCCTACTAACATTGCGACCAGCTTTGTCTGCAATGTGTTTTTTGCCACGCTCTTTACTTCCACCTTATACACCCCGCTCAAGATTTTTACGAATAAAACCGTTTACAAAACTGTCTTTAAAACTTCAGCCACCATCGGTCTATCATCCATAAAAACAAGGCAGTAAAAAAAACAGCCCGCTTCCCCGTAGAAAAGATGCTGATTATTTTTATTGACCGCAGCCTGGCAATCATAGATTAATATCCTTAGACCCATAGTTTTGCGTCCTCATCTTTCGACGAGTTTGCTTAAAATTCATTTTTCGAATTCGCTATAAGACATTAAACCACTAGCCAGTGCCACTTGTCAATACCAACACAGCTTCATCTTCATGCGCTTTGCTTTGCCTAAGATTTTACCAGTATGCTATCGTAAATCCGTTCCCTGCCGAACAATATATTTTTGAACTACATCATAATCTCGTAGAATTCCCGCCGGAATATCCACATGTGCAATAAAATGTTTCCCCGCCGGACCATAGCCTTCTTTGGTATCGAGCAAACGAGGAATCTCGCCCGATAGCAATTCTAAGAACCGCTCTTTTGACCAAAGGCCATCTACGATATCATTCACTGGAGTTAATTTTTTTGTTACTTTTGTGTAAAATGGCGCATAACTTATGATTTTCACAGCAGTCTCATCCAAATACCGCCGAAAAGATGCATGACTTCTTTGCTGCATCAAGGGATCTTGTAAAAGCAGTAAGGATTGGTAAGAAATGTTTTTTTCGTGTAGGACTTCGATTGATTTCTTCGCATTATCCCCACAGTTCAGAGATTTCGCCTCAACCAAAATAGCAGAAGGCTCAATGCCCTCTTCCTCTATCAAAATGTCGCGGAAAATTTCTGCTTCGGGTCTACCGTCCAAACCTGCTGGAAAAATATCTTGCTTATCTCGCAAAGCTTCATAAAGAAAAGAAGTCGAATGCCCACAGCCCCCACTAATCAATATTCGCTTCGCCAAATTTTGACGATAAGCCTCAGCGGCAACTTTGACGGTATACGGAATCGCATTTCCTAAAAGAATGAGCACATCCACCTTTGATATGCCAACGGCCCACAAAGATTCTTTTGTTAGTTCCGGAATATCTTTTCGCGCCAAAAAGTCTACAAGCCTTTGCATCGACTGCTGTATCTCTGAATATCCCATAAATGAACTCCTCCAGCGTAATCTTTGAGCAAACATTATATACCCTATTTGTCTCAGAATTTTTATTTATTACTTGCTTTATTGAGTCTTCCAGACAATCCTGGTTTATTCGTTGCTTTCAATACCAAGGCGATAAGGAAGGATACTACAAAGCACCCAGCAAAAAAATACAACGTAATTGAATAGCTGTTGGTCGTTTCCTTAAGCCAAGTCAATATAAATGGCCCCATAACACCCGCGGCTCCCCACGCGGTAAGAATCCGGCCATGAATCGCACTTAACTGCTTTGTCCCAAACAAATCGCTCAGATAAGCGGGCATACATGAAAAACCACCGCCATAACAAGTAATGATCAAAAAAATCAAAATCTGAAACTGTATCATTCCCGTTGTATCTGCCAACTGAAAAAATGCCACAGCCTCAATCACAAAAAACAAAACATACGTAAGCCCCCGCCCTAAATAGTCCGATACCGATGCCCAAACAATTCGGCCCAAGCCATTGAGCAAACCGATAAAGCCCACCATCGAGGCTGCTGCGGCAGGAGACATTTTTACAATTTCCTGTGCCATGGGTGACGCCACGCTCAGCAAACCAATTCCACAAGTGATATTTGTAAAGAAAGCCCACCACAAAGCATAGAATTGCCAAGTATGCATGGCCTCTTTTGCTGAAAACTGCCGATATAGACCGGCTGATCTGACATGTTCCGGCGTTTTATTCTCAGCTTGCTCAGGCGGCGCTAAATAAAGTGCCGATATCGTCATAATGATACTATAGACCGTACCTAAAATAACAAAATTCGTTACCAAGCCAAATTCGCGAACCAAAATCTGCATGAGTGGTCCCGCCACCAAACTGGCAAAACCAAAGCCCATAATTGCCAACCCTGTCGCAAAGCCTCGTTTATCAGGAAACCATTTGACCAAAGTCGAAACCGGCGTGATATACCCTATGCCCAAGCCAATACCACCAACAATGCCATAAAAAACATATAAAAGCGGTAAACTATGCAAATATAAAGCTAGCGCTGTGCCAAACATTCCTGTACCAAAAAAAATCATCGACACCAGCCCTGATTTTTTCGGACCGTATTTTTCGACATAACTGCCAAGAAAACCTGCTGAAAGACCTAAACACAAGATTGCCAATGAAAACGCCCAGGTCGTTTGTTTCAGCGTAAACCCCATTTCCTGCATAATTGGTTTTGTCAAAACACTCCAAGCATAAACGCTGCCAATACAAATATGGATCCCAATTGCCGCCAGTGATATAAGCCACCGATTCTTCATTTTACAACACTCCTTTTTCGTATCACAAAATTTTAAAATCGCTCCGATTCGGCATTTTAAACACAAAAAAACCGTCTGGAACAAAGTATATTACCTGCCCAGACGGTCGACGTTTCAGCAATATGGTCCACGTGGTTGAATCCACTTTTATCCGTCAGTTCCATACTGTAGTATTCTATTATATGCTCATATTAACAAAAGGACATATACCTGTCAATGGAAATTTAATCCATCCTGCTGACAGTCAACTATTGCAGATTTTCTATTTTAAACCTCGCTCCAGTAAAAGTTCCTTGAATCTTCCACTGAGTTCAACTACATGGCGATGTTCCTCTTGCTTTAATTTTGCAAAAACCTCTCTTGAGCTATCAAATTTAGCATTGTTTTCCATTTCAGTATAAAGAAGAATTGAATCTTTTTCTGCGCCCATAGCCAGTTTGATAATTTTATCCACCGTATCAAGACCTGCAATAACGCGATCTGTTTCACTTTCCAACGGAAAAACATGCAGCTCTGCCAATACCAATAAATACCGGGAAATCTCCGGATCGAATAAATATTCGATACTATGTGCCTCTTTTTTCGCCTCAAGTTCCATAAAAAATCCAGTGAAAATCTTCAGATGCTCCTCTTCTTCTTCCATCAACGCTTTAAAGAGCGCTTTAGCCTGATCATCCTTAAATTTTTCATAAGCCTTTTTATAAAAAGCAAAACCACGGCGTTCAATTTCCATGGCAACTCGCAATCCCTCTAAGTCACTAAACATTTGCTCCATCAGATTTCCCCCTTTATCTTTTTAAAGCTTCTTTTCTGGCGGCGTCCACTCACCCGATACAAGTTCTGTATACGGCTTAACCTCATGCACATAACCAAGATACGTTCCACAATCGCCGCAAATTCTGACAATCCCCCTTATTCCATCATCAAAGTCACGCCAACGATAAAACATTTTTTCACTTCTACATTTCTGGCATTTTATTTTCTTCATACGTCGCCTCCTCTCAAAGAGCATCTTCTAATCATATCAGAGTAAGCCCCTCATCACCTGAAAACTTCTAATATACAGAATTTTACACCTATAAATAATAAAAGTCAATAAACGTTTGTATATTTAGAATATTCCATCTTTAAAAATAGTAAAAAATCTATTATAATAGAAGAAAGAATTAATGCAAGGAGGGTTTATCATGTCAATTCAAAAAATCCTAGTTGCCTATGACGGATCCGATTGCAGTTGTCATGCCTTGGCTTGGGCATTGTCAAATCATCCCGAAGCACAAATAGATGTTTTAACAATCCTTCCCCCATTGAACACTTTCTATAACAGCTATGCAATGTCTGCTACGGGCTTCATCAAAGATCAAATAGAGATTCTTCGCCAGCAAGCCAAAGAAAAGATGACTAAACTTAAAGAACAATATGCAGCTGAAGGGAAGACTATTGAAACAATAGTCTTAGAAGGCAGTGTCGTTGAAAATCTGCTTGCCTACAGCTCAAAAAGCGGTGCCGAGCTCATCGTCACAGGTTCTCGCGGAACAGGCGGCTTCGTCGGCTTAATCCTAGGCAGCACCGCCCACGAGTTGATTTTACACGCAAAAGTTCCTGTCGTCGTAGTTCGCTGATAAAAGTGTCTACACCTCTTGCTAAAACATAGATACAGCTAAAATCACAAAACCCGATTGGAATCACATTTCCAATCGGGTTTTTAAGCAGCAGAAATTTATTCAGCTGAGGTAATAGAAACTTCTTTTTCCTCTAACAAATCGACTGTATAATAATTTTCTTCACTAAAACGTTTTCCACTATCTTCTAGGATACGAACAATAGGTTTTGTCGGATCATCATGATTTTGGGCAAAAACGATGCCTTTTCGCCCATCACTAAGGACCACTTTTGAGCCATTGGGATACGATGCTACCTTTTCAATAAAAATATTAACTAATTTTTCATCAAATTGCGAACCAGCATTCTCCTCTAAATAGGCAACGACTTGGTTAATCGGCCATTTAGGGCTGTAGCATCGATTCGCCGATAAGGCATCGAATACATCACAAATTGCTACGATTCGAGCAAATTCATGGATATCTTCTCCCTTTACACCACGAGGGTATCCAGACCCATCCATTTTTTCATGATGAGATAAAATAACCGTTCTCGACAAAGGGCTTATTCCCCAATCACTTTTAACCGTATCAAAGCCTAGTTTTGTATGCTCTTCGATGATATGGAACTCCTCTGTTGTCAGCTTTCCCGGTTTATTCAATATTTCAGGCGGTATCTTGATTTTACCAAGATCATGAAGCAACGCACCAACGCCAAGCTTTTTCAACTTATATTTGTTATAATGCAAAGCCTTGCCCAAGACCAATGCCAGTACTGCAACGTTAACTGAATGACCAAAAGTATACTCGTCATTGGTTCTGATATCAGATAAGCTGATTAGGATTTCTTCATTTTGAAGAATATCCTGCATCATATTCTCGACAGCAGAATTCACTTGACGCATATTGATGTTCTTGCCTTTCATGACATTATACATCACATCATAAATTATTTTCCGACTCTTGATCCTTGTATTTTCTGAAATCACATCATTGATTTCAATATCCTTTGAACAGCTGTCTTCCACATAGATATAGTGAATCCCCAATTTGATAAGTTTATCCCTATATGCCGGTAAATTCGTACAACCATTATTCAACAAGATGTTTGAACCGGTCTGCTGATAAATTGGCTTAGCTAAAGACATGTCTGCTGTTACATTTTCTATATTGATCAATCTCAAAACATTCACCCCGTACTTCAAAGATAGTCGATATGCACTTTATAAAAGCTGCTGACTCAAACTCTAGGGATCGTGATAATGTGTTGTTCCACTTCTGTCGCTCCTTGCTGCACGTTTCACCAAAATATATGAAAACTTATGTACAATACATTCTATCGTCTTACCCTTTTGTATTATTATAGCAATTTTCTTTCGTTATAGCACTAAACATTTATCGTAACTTGTATTTTTTCACATTTATTTACAATATTCCCAAAACCGTTGATGAAGTTTTTCTCTTCCCTATGCTCTCAAAAACACCAGTTTTGTATGAACATATATATGGCCAGCTTCTCTTCTTGCTTAATTTGTTCTTTTTTGCTGATTTTCTTCTATCTTGGGAAGATATGACATACATTCCTCATTGGAAACGTGTCTTGTAACCAAATACGGCATTGCTTTGCTCTTAAAGCCCATTGCTTTACATCCGTATGGCAATGCTGCATCCCAGGTAATATAAAAATGTCTGCAACTTGTACATATAGCAGCCAATGCCATAACCTCCTATGCTTTCCATAAAATCACTTCACAAAAAACTATCCTAAAATAATTTCAAATCTAAAAAAACTCTTTAAAACCTTAGTCGTGTGCGTTTCCTAGCAAAAACTCACCGGTAGTGTCATCATATATAAAAACCTCCCCAGTTTCGATGATATAATGCCAGCCACTAAGGCCCAAACTCCCCTCGTGCACTTTTTTATAAATATAAGGATATGTCAATAAATGATTAAGCTGTTCAAACACGTTTTCCTGTTCCATCATCCATTTCCGTGCTTCAAAATCAGGTTTACTGATTCTTCTAAGCACACGATCTCTTACAGGTTCCATAAGTTCTAACCATTTTTTTGTATGTGGCATTTTCTCGCCAAAAGATTCCGGTGACTCAAGCGATGCACTACAGCCACCACAATTGGAATGGCCGCACACAATAATATCTTTCACATTTAAATACTCTACAGCATACTCAATTGCTGATGTCGTTGCTAAGTATTCTGTTGATTCTCGATAAGGAGGTGCTATATTGGCAATATTGCGAATGATGAACAACTCTCCTGGCAATGTGCCCGTAATCATATTAGGATCAATGCGTGAATCTGAGCACGTAATAAATAACGTATGCGGCTTTTGTTCTGATTTTAATTTTTTAAATAAATCACGGTGTGTTTCAAAATCACTTTGACGAAACTTCAAAATTCCTTCTAAAAGCTTTTGCATAATACTATTCCTTTCTATGATACAGACTAAGATAATTGTATAATTTATATAGTAACAATTATTTTAAAATTTTGCCAGCAAAAGATAAAATAATTATTAGCAAAGCGAAGTGATTTGCCAATTATCATTTTATAAAAAAACTACTTTTCCACCGTCTCTAAACGCTTGCAATGGTCTTTTTGGCAAATTTGCTTTCCACACCCAGGCAGCGCACCATCGCATATTTTATATTCACCGCCTTCAATATATAAAATCTTTCCAAACACCAAAGCTTCGGCAATCTTTTTTCTCGCTTCATTATATATGGCCTGAATCGTTGTTCTAGCCACATTCATTCGTTTTGCACAAGCCTCTTGCATAAGCCCTTCCAAATCGATGAGACGAATCGTTTCGTACTCATCAACTGTCATTTGTATATACTGCGATGGGTTTTCATCTGAATTCAGTGGGCCAAAATGGCTGCACAGTGGTAAACAACAAACCCGTCGACACTTCCTTGGTCTTGGCATCTTTCCGGCTCCCTTCCTTTTAGTTATTGACATATGTCATTTATGAGCTATAATAAGTAGCATATGTCAATAACTAATATATTCAAATAAAATGCAATGGGGGAATATTTTATGAAAATCGCTTTACCTTCTCGAGAAAACCTTATCGATGACCACTTTGGCCATTGCGAGTACTTCACTGTCTTTACCATTGATGATAACAGCATCGTCAACCAGGAAACCCTGCCATCAGCTACTGGCTGTGGCTGTAAGTCAGGCATTGCTGCAACCCTAGCCGACATGGGCGTAAGCGTTTTGCTCGCGGGCAATATGGGCGATGGTGCTGTAAATGTTCTGCAGCAGGCTGGAATCAAAGTGATTCGCGGCTGCTCCGGCGATTTACACGAAGTTGCACAAAAATGGCTCAACGGCTCCATCACCGATTCAAAAATCGTCTGTCATGAACACGATTGCCACGAATAAATTGTTCTAAAAAACAGCTTATATGAGTTCAATACTCGTATAAGCTGTTTTTTATCGAAGAAAATTTCAACAAAGGTTTTTCAAGATGCTCAGCTTTGGCCTTCTACCGTCACAGTGGAAATGCTTTCTTGGTCCTTTAGCAACAGCTCTCCAGCTGCAATCCTATTTTTATCAAATATGGCAACTGCAAAAAAAGTCGCCAAACAGACAATCCATTCTAAATAAATTGGCTCTATCCATTGCTTCAAACCAGGTACCAGCTGCCAGGCAAACAATGCCAATATTCCCGCCAACGTCGTGTAAAAAGCTGAACTCCGACGGCAAAGCCCCGGTACAAACATTGTCAATAAGAACACCAGGGTAAATGCAGTAGTGAGGCTAAGTCCAATCAACATCGTTTTTACGATGCCGACCGCATTAAAAGCAAACCACAACGTAAGCGCACCCAAAATGAGAATAGCATATCGATTGACACGCGTATACTCTTGATCATCAACATTTGGTTTTAAGAAACGTTTATAGATGTCCTGAGAAAACAACGTTCCCGCTGCCAATAAAATATGACAGGCCGTAGCGACATCAGCAGCCCACAAAGCTGCCAAAGTCACGCCTGCCAAAACAGGATCGAGACCCATAATGACTTTTGGCAGTGCCATCGTCGCATTCATCGCTGGATAAGCTGCTTTTGCTGCCATTCCCATAATTGCAGAGGCGAACCCGATTGGAAACATCAAGAGTGCCCCCCACAAAAAGCCTCGCTTTGCCGTTTTTTTATTGACCGCTGAACAGGCAATCTGCACAGGCCCCTGGGCGGTGACGGTCTGCGTCATCATAACAACAAACCAACCGACAATCGTAGATAAGCCAAACCCACCTAAAGGACCAAACCAATCCGTCCCAGCAGGCAGTGACGCGGCAATAGCTGAAATGCCTCCTTGATTGCTCACAATAACAAACGTGCTGGTCAATATCCCAATATAGATCAACGTTGTACTGAGTATATTTGACAGGCCTGATGACCACAAGCCGCCAAGTATCGTCGTTCCAATAAATACGACTGCACTGGTTATCATTCCGCCTTTAAAAGAAAATATCTCTGGCAGCAAGGCTGATAAAATAGCGCCGCCCGCGATATATTGCATCGAAGTGATGACCAGCTGTATCGTAATCATCCCCAAGACAGCAACAGCGCGTCCTTTTTTATCATAATAACGCTCGAAAAGCTCCGGGATCGTCGTGCAGTTGAGCTCGCGATATTTTCCCGCTGCGACAAGAGCCATCGTAACAGCCCCAGCAGCCCAGGCTACATTATACCAACCTGCTGCGATGCCAAACTGAAATGCATTTTCGGCTACGCCAATCGTTGAAGCTGCGCCAATTGCCGTACCTGCGATATTGGCCGCAACCAAAATCGTCGTAAGCTTACGTCCGGCAAACAAAAAACCGCTGCTGCTTTTCGAACGCCTTTTCACATAGATACTGATGCCAAATAAAACCCCAATGTACAACACAATAATAACTAACTGAATATTCATTTCCATCCTACCTTCCTACAAGTCCATGATTTTCCCCTGCAGCTAAACAACCCATAACCATCCATATGGTTCAGCCTGCCTACCCTGCCCTACCTTATTACACACTACAAAGCTACAATTTAAATGATAACGCTCTACATCTTCTCTGTCAATCCTTGGGCTTTACACCATGTCTTTTCCTCGTATTTTTCAGAAAAATATAATATATTATATTCAATTCAAAGAAAATCCCTAGGATTTTCAAAGAATCTAGGATTATAGTATATATAAGAAAATTAAAATTTATGGAGGTACCCAATCATGTCATTAACATCCACGAAAAAAAAGGCCCTTATTCTGACAATTGCCGGAGCTTTCGCTTTCACTGGTGTGGGGATTTCTTTTATGCAAAATATTTCTGCCGCAGCCGCCACCGAACACACGAAAGCACATCATGCCCAGCCCCCAAAAATAGACCGTGATCAGCAATTGACAGAAATGGCTGCAGCACTCGGCATCGAAAAAGCCGATCTTGTTGATTTTCTCTCCAAGGGCAATGATCTTCGCGACTTGCACATGGCGGTCAATATTGCCGATGTAAGCCAGAAACCATGGAAAACTGTTTTGGCAAGCAAAACCGCTGCGAACTCCTGGCAAGACGTTTGCCAAAGTTATGGTGTCACAGAAGACCAGCTTCATGAATCCGAACAAAATCATATGTCTAAAATGATTGCTGGCAAAATAAACCTCGATCAAACAACTGTCAGTAATCTCTTAAAGAATGGCTACCATCCAAGAGACATCATGATGGCTGGTCTATTGGCAAAAAAAGCGGACAAAGATATCCAAACCGTCCTTGATGCAAAGAAAATCAACAACCGCTGGGAAGATGTTGCTACCGGATTTGGTATCAGCAAAGATGATTTTGCTGCATACGCAAAAGATTTTCGTTGCGCCATGCCCGGTAATCACGATTTCCTCGACAAAGGCCCTCATCACAGGATGCACCAAGCAGATGACCAGATGACTCCAAGTCCAGACACGGACGAAGCTGCTCCACAAGAATAAAAGCCTCACGCACAACAAAAGCATACGCAGAAGAGCGTTTTTAACATTCTCTTTTGCGTATGCTTTTTATATTTAAAACCGATTATTCCTCCGGATGGATTAGCCGTTCTGGAGCCATATAAAAATCAAAATCCTTTTCGTTGATATAACCTAGCGCTAAGGCTGATTTTTTCAAGGTAATATTTTCTTTTGCTGCCTTTTTCGCGATTTCGGCGGACTTATCATAGCCAATAACAGGTACCAAACCGGTAATCAAGATCAATGACTGTGCTAAGTGTTCTTGTATACGGTCTGTATTTGGCGTTATTCCAACTACACATTTATCAGTGAACGAACGTATGCCATCTGACAACAAGCGAATGCTTTGAATCATATTGTATCCAATCACTGGCATAAATACATTGAGTTGGAAATTCCCTTGACTGGCGGCAAAACCAATCGTCGTATCATTGCCAAAGACCTGCGCCGCAATCATGGTCAACGCTTCCGCCTGCGTAGGATTGACCTTAGATGGCATTATCGAGCTGCCTGGTTCATTGGCAGGAATCGTTATTTCACCGATTCCGCAGCGAGGTCCGCTGGCGAGCCACCTGACATCATTCGCAATCTTCATCAAATCTGCTGCCAAAGCCTTCAATAAACCATGCAAAGCTGCAAGTTCTGCTTTACTTGACAACGCTTGAAACTTATTCGGAGCGGTCTCAAAGTTTTCCTTCGTCAACCTACTGATTTCAGCTGCCACTTGCAGGGCAAAATCCGGATGTGTGTTGATGCCAGTCCCAACAGCCGTTCCTCCCATTGCCAGATAATGAACAAAGGACAAGCCTTGTTCTAGCATAGCCTTATCCCGCTTTATCATGCCCGCCCATCCACTGATTTCTTGACCTAACGTAAGTGGCGTTGCATCCATCAAATGCGTTCGTCCAATTTTAATAATATCTTTGAATGCCTCTGCCTTTTCATCCAACACTTTTATGAAAGCATCCATCGCTGGAAACAACGTATTTTTTACCAACGTAAACGTGATCACATGCAGTGCTGTAGGAAAAATATCATTTGAGCTTTGCGATCTATTCACGTGATCGTTTGGATGCACCTGTACATCTTTGCCTTCGTTTCGCAAAATTTGCTGGCAACGATGCGCAATGACTTCATTGACATTCATATTGAATTGGGTCCCACTGCCAGTCTGCCAAACAGCCAAAGGAAAATGCTCATCCAATATACCTTGCGAAATTTCTTTGCAAACCTCAATAATTGCTGCCGAACGCTCCTCATCAATCAAGCCTAAATCCAGATTCACTTTTGCCGCAGCTTGCTTGAGCAAAGCAAATACACGGATCATCTCAGAAGGAATTTTCTCTGTGCCAATTTGAAAATTCTCAAAGCTTCGCTGTGTCTGTGCGCCCCATAATCGATCATTTGGCACCTTGATTTCTCCAATAGAATCTTTCTCGACTCGATATTCCATAAAAATCCCTCCTCATCCTTCTAGCAAAATCAAATGAAAAACACCCGCTCATCGCCCAGCATTTCTCATTTCAACATACGAAGGATTTCGTCTTTTTATTTAATCCAGCATGCCTTGAAGGATAGTATCTGCTAAACACCAACCTTCACTGTATTGACTAACATATTCGCGTTTGATTGTTGGATTCCTTTTTATTTTGGCTTAGCTAAAATCGTTTCTTCACATACAAAAGCACTGCACACCATAAAATATGTGCAGTGCTTTTGTAATTCACTTATTATTTTTTATCAAAACTGCCATCCCAGCAGTATTATCCATTTGAGCCGCTTTCATAAAGTCCAAAGATTGCTGAATATAAGAGATATTATGCCCAATTGTCTTTTCAAATATTTGAATGATCTCTACCATGGATTCCACGGTAAATTTCCCTTTATGATATCCCATAATTCCAATAAGCAGCGTTTTGAGCAATGCATATTGGAGAACCATCGCCATATATTCTTCATAAATCGATCGCACAGGCGCATATGCATTTTTTTGCGGACCAAAAGGAAAGACATTTTTAAATACATGGTTTACCAAATAATTTTCTAATACATACTCATGCTGCCTCACAAAAGGTTCGTAAAATACAGCGTACACTTCCCCATACCGCAGCGCAGCTGTTTCCAAAGATACCCGTTGCAAAAGACCCAGTCCATCGATGAATTCATTTATGCATGTTAAAAAACTCTGTCCGATATTTTCTCCCTTCAACCGAAAATCAAGCAAAATACGCATTGCCTCTAGCTGCATCCTCACATTGCCGGCCTCGCGAGAATACATTTTTTCAACAACCTGTTCATCTTGGATAACCTCTTTGAACTTGGCAATCACTTGGTTAATGGCCTTATCGCTTTCGCTTTTTGAAACCTGCTCCAGACTTTTACAAAAATCACCGATGATCGTGAGACGCTGCCCTAAACTATAGTGTCGGTTTTGGAGGATGTCTACAACAAATCTCCGTATTTCATTAAAATAATGCCAAGGCTTGCCTTCTGCAAACCGACTGTGTGTATCGATAGCTGGCACTAGATGATTTCGAACTTCCACCTTTTGCTTAAGAAAGTCAAATTGCATCGGTTCTTGATTCAACAAAATAAACTTAGCCGCTTCTGGACAGGAAACATACATGGATCTTTCCAGGATTCCATCTACTACATTAAAAGAGCGCGGATATGTATCACAGGTTATAGATAACGCTTTCTCCCCTGCTCTCTTTTGAATCAAACACAATTTCTTATCGGTTAAAAACGGGCATGTATTCTTTTCCATTTTTACTAAAGCATATGGTCTATAGCCGTCACAAGAACTGTCTTCTTCGTTTACGGCAATATGCTTTTCAAATAAGTACTTTAATAATATGTCATGGCTTTTTTGGTAACGCTCATACGTGGCTTGTTCGATGACAACGTCACCCCAGCCGCTGCAGCAAGTATCCTTACAAGCCGACATTGTACAGTGAAATTCTTTATAGTATCGTGGTTCTAACACCCCTAAAAATGACTCCATCTATTTTCCTCCTTGGACCTTCACTATTTTGTATTGCACTCTTTAAGCGATCTCGATTCAGCCTATATATATTGCATAAATCCCCTTCATTGAGCAATATATATGTACCTTTATCGATCATTTTTTTAAAGAGCTGGTTTCCATGCTATCATTTAGAGTGGACTCCAAGTCAAGGAATTTTTCAAAAAAAGACAAAAACTGCTCATCTTGATAAAATGAGCAGTTTCTTCAGAATATTTTTTGATGGATGCTTTCTTTTTATACAAATTTATGCCCCAATGCTTTAAAAACGTATTTGTACTAGATTTCTTTTTCCTGATAAACTTTGATATGCTGGGGCGTAAGCAAATCAATGCCCTCATGCTGAAACGTCAAAATAATATTTTTATATAAATTGGAATAAATATCCACCATTTTCCCTGGGTTTTTCGTATAAACATTGATTTCATAAGTTATAGCAACATCATTCAAATTCTTTTGAAAAACAAACGGCGCCGGATTACTCAAAATATCCGAAGTGGCCATAGCCGCTTTTAAAAGCAGCTCATGCACGATTTGATAAGAAACATCATAACTCACCGTCACCTGTGCATATAATATCAAAGAACTATCCTGCAAAGACGATGTATAGTTGATTACCGGATTATTTAAGATAACAGAATTTGGTATCGTGATATCTTCATTTTTAATTGTACGAATACGTGTAGCCAACAATGATTTTTCCATTACATCACCCATATGCTCGCCTATTTTCACCCGGTCACCAATCGCATAGGATCGCGTATAAATCAAGGCTACGCCAGCAATCACATTGGATACAGCAGAGCTCGACCCTAAGGAAAACAGCACCCCCAGAAAAACAGAAATCCCCTGAAAAGCCAAGGATTGTGAGCCGGGTATATAAGGAAAAGCACTTATAATCGCTAAAACAATAATAAAGAAGCGAATGATCTTATACGTGGACTCTGCCCATTCTGCATAAAATCCATCCACCTTGATTTTCCCTTCTTTTATTTTCGTGAAAAAAAAGCGAAGGATACGCAGCAAGAACAAACTGAAGGCCACGATCAGAAAAATCATCCATACATTCGGTAAATAATTGATAAAAACTGAAACCACCATTTCTTTGACAGACACAAGATACTCTACCAACTGTTTTGAATACCCTGCCGTCCAAGGAAAAAGGCCTAGCACTACGGATATATAAAAATAGGCAAAAACAAAACGAAAGAACCATAAACTGAAAAGAATGACCGAGTGAATTGTTTTTTCCACCTGCTCTACCGGAATCCATTTACCGCCCGGAATTTTCTTTAGATAAAGCAGCACTCTTGTCACATGAAAAGTCCTTTGTAAAAATACAATAACTTTTGTTAAAAGTATGAGCCCGGCAAAAAAGCAAAGCGTCGATAATGCGGCTTTTTCTAATTGGACAATAAGTTGATCGGATTGCCGCATCGATCGATAATTTTCCACCGCAGCTTCAATCGCAGCTCGCCGTTCAATCGCCAACGTTTGCACAGATAGTTTTTCCACTTCCGCATCTGCCATGGTTATCGTCATCAAAATGGTCTGCCCGCCCCAAATCTCCTTACTGCTATCGTCTTCGCCAACAATGCGAATTTCCTCTATCGGAATATAAAAATCTTCTGCTACACTTTTTATCCTATTTTGGATAATTTCCGCCCGGTCTGCTACAGATAATAATCCCGTACGCATTTTAATACTAAAAGTTCTTTTCCATCCATTACAACTGGTGCAGATTCTTGATTTTTCTCCAATTGAGGAAGAGCTGCAAAACAAACCATGGTGCACATCATGAAGAGAAAAATCAAGCCTGTGATTTTTAAACTGCATCGTCTCATTTTTCCGCCTCCGCTTCTAAACGACCATCTATAAAGGCTGTGCATTTTACACGATTCATACAGCAAATATATTTCCTTAATCGTATTAAATTATTCGCATTTTTGCAAGCTGTTATTTGATGTATAAGCAGCCTATTAAAATATTTTTTATTTCAAAACGATTTCAAAGGATCTCGCCGTATACTTGTATTCATAGAATCATTCTATTTCTAGAAGGTTAAAAGGATGGGATCAACATGAATAACATTGCAAAAAAGACCGTATTTCTCGCACTCGGAGGCCTGCTTCTTACCGGTATGACTTCTACCAGCATATCGGAAGCTTCCTCGTTCCAAATAAAAGATAGTGCCTATGAACACCAAGTGCAAAGAGATCACCGAGAAGAACAAGCCCGCGAACATGAACATAGAATACAAGAAGAAAATAATCGGCATGACCGCGAAATGGAACGCCGACCACATGAACCAAGAGATGCTTGGCATAGAAGACAATCTCATGAAAATCGTCGCCATGCTGAGGCAATACAGCAGGAGAATGAACGCTATGAACAGGAACAGCGCCAGCAAGACGAACGCGAAGATGCCGCCCGTCACCATGCATGGCATCATTACCATGAGTAAACTTACCAAATAAAAACCGGCAAATGCAACGTTGTGTTGCTTTTGCCGGTTTTTATTTACCTTAGCTCGAAGCTTAAGGAAATAATTGGTATGATTTCAGCCAATCCCTATACAAATTATTTATACTAGTTTTTTGTAAACATACGCGGCTATACAGCCTTGTAAAACAATCAAACCTGCCAATAAGGCAAATGCCGCATATAAACTCGTATTATGCGCAAGAAAACCAATTGCAGCCGGACCCATTAGTATGCCTAAATAGCCAAGCGTGCTGACTGCCGGAACTGCCATATTGATAGGCATGATTTTCTGCCGCCCCAAAAGTGAAAAATAACCGACTCCCGCGCGACAGCAATTACTTTTCGGCAGCCAAATTTGGCAGCAGCAACTCCACTAAAAGGCATAGTTAGTAACGAACCAAATCCAATAATGCACAAAAGGAGCAAACCTAAAGAATCCTCACCGATTGCTAAACGCATTTTCAAAAACGGAACGAGCGGTGCCCATGAAGCCGCTCCAAATCCACCGATAAAAAATACGGCGCGCGTCGATTGCTTTTGCTGCCATAATGTTGGTTCCTGTTTTTCTATTTCTTTAAAAATTTCCGTCCTACTCAATAATTATTTCCTCCTCGATCCTTTATGATAGACAACAGCGCATCACGTGTTTTGGTCGGCGCAGGATTGCCGATTTCGCCCAAATATATCGAAGGCTTCGCCTTCCCATGAAAATCACTGCCTGTTGTTGCCAATATATTATTTTTTAAACAAAACTGTTCATAAAAATTTGTGGTTTTTTCATCATGATAGTTGCTATAAGCTTCTATCCCATCAATACCTTGCTCCACAATGCTTTGGGCAAAGGATTGATCCTGCCCAATATTGATGCCTGGATGTGCCAAGATGGCCGCCCCATTATTTTCTTTGATTGCTCGAATCGCTCCATTCAATGAAATATACTCCATTGGTACATAGGCAGGCTTTCCTTGCGAACAAAAATCCCAATAAAAATTCACAAATGGGTTATCGCTGCGCTCTCCGCCAAAGCGAAAAGGCGCCAAAAGCTTGTTTTGTGCATTTCTTGTATCCTCTAATGCTGCCTCTGCAATCATTTCAGCATTTATGACACCTTGTACCGCAAGTTTTTCCACCACATTTTTGTCAAAGAAAATCCCCAGTGCCAAGACTCTCTCCATAAGCTCAGCTGACATACAAAGCTCTTGTTCATGAACATCTTTTTCTATATCTGCAAAAATATCAGCACGTTCATCGATTCCATACCCTAACAGATGAAGTTCACAGCCTTCATATTTGCAATCAATTTCGATTCCAGAAATAACCTCTAAACCAAGCCCTTTTCCAGCGGCCTTCGCTTGAGATACACCGCTTACCGAATTATGATCGGTCAAAGCGACAGTTTTAAGTCCCGCTGCAGCGCAAACAGCCATTAAGGCAGACGGGGCAAGTTCTCCATCTGTACTGTAGGACGAATGCATATGTAAATCCAGCCATTTTTCCATAAAAATGCCTCATTTCTCTCTTTTATTTAAGTACGCCCCTGCTAATTGACGTATTCCGCGTGCATAATCGCCGTAAATATCGTTTTCAATTATGATTTCAGGCAAAAAATCTGCCGCTATTTCTTCGCAGCAACGATTTTTTATTGCCAGTATCTGCTCTTTTTCCAAAGACTCATGATAAAGTACTACCCGATGAGGATTCCATGTACGGACAAACAGCAGTACAGCCGCTGCTGCTGCAGCAATTATTCCCCCGCCCATATCGTATTCTTTGCCTGAAAGGCGATAGCCAATTTCGCCGGCCATTCCATCTCTGCCCTTATAAAGTTTACCTTGCATAAATATGCCTGCCCCGGGAGGATAATTTTGCGGGAAATATATACCGATGATCGTTTCCTGCTCCTTAGCAACGCCCAGGGCATATGCATAGCCGGCAACTGCGGCATTGATGTCATTTTCAAAATACACCGGGCAGCCAAGTTTTGCGCCCAACCACTGACAAAACATCGTATCTTTCAATTTTGGATAATCGACTACCACCAGCTTCCCCTTGACCTCCGCCCCTGGTAAGCCAATAACGACAAGGACAATCTGAGGGTATCGAATAAAATAAGGCATTAGGATATCTGCAAAAAACTCCAAGTTGATTTTTGTTGGCTGTATTTCATCAAGCTGCAACGTATCACCAAGTAAATTCTCCACCGAAACAAACATCGTATCTCTTCCATTTTTTTCATGCATATAAACAGCCAATGCCAATTTATAATCTCCATTGAAACAATATTGCTGTGCCGGTCTTCCCCCCGAAGAAATAGCTTCTTGCTCGATAAGAACTTCATTTCGCGACAACAGCTCTTTTAGCAACGCATTGACCGTAACCACACTCAAAGAACTTGCTGTTGCCAGCTGCGGCTTTGTCGCACGACGAAATTTTTTCAAAACAATTCGCAGCTCGTCTAAGTTCTGCAATCTCAAATCTTGTTTATCCATTTTGCCTCCATAGTAAAGTAACTTTATAAAGTTACTTTACTATGGGCTTAGCAAAAAGTCAAGATAACCCCTGCTCATTTTTCTCAAGAATGATTTCGGCAAATAAAAATTCATTTTCATCAAAATGCTATATAATGGTCTTATAATAATTTTATAAACAATATACACATGCTCTATCAAGGAGGATTTACTAACTATGTTTCGCAAGCACTTACGCCACATCAGCCGTTATCGGGAAATAGCGTCTATTCTTGCCAGCCAAGGATTTGGTTATCTTATTGAAGAAACCGATATCATCGAAAAAATCCCTTATCATGAGCATCTACGAGTTAAATTTTCCAGTGCGAGTTCCTCGGATTTAGGTGAACGCATTTGTACTGCCCTGCAAGAACTCGGTCCCACCTATATCAAGCTTGGACAAATGGCGAGCACCAGACAAGACCTCTTGCCGCACGCAATCACTATACAATTAGAAAAACTACAAGATGATGTCGCTCCCTTTTCGTTCGATGAAGTTCAAGCTCTCATCAAAGCTGAACTCGGCGACGATCTAGAAAAGATTTTTCCCAGCTTTGACCCCACGCCGCTCGCTACAGCTTCCATTGGACAGGTCCACTTAGCCCAATTAAAATCCGGTGAACGCGTTGCCGTAAAATTACAACGACCTGGCATCATAGAAAAAATCGAAACCGATCTAGAAATTCTTTTTGACATCGCAACCGCTGCCGAAAACCGCTTACAGTGGGCAAAAGATTATCAACTAGTCGATATTATCGATGAATTTTCCAATGCTTTACTCAAAGAATTGGACTACGCAGTGGAAGGCCGTAATGCCGAAAAAATGAGGCTCCAATTAAAAAAAGAAGGAGAAATCCATATTCCTCAGATTTACTGGGAATATTCCTCAAAAAAAATACTCACAATGGAATTCATTTCCGGCATCAAGGTCAACCAAATCGAGACCTTGAAAGAACAAGGTTTAGACTGCGCGATTATTGCAAAAAGATTCGCTGAAAACATTTTCCAACAAATCTTTATCAATGGATGTTTTCATGGTGACCCGCATCCCGGCAATGTCCTTGTTTTGCCAGATAATGTATTAGCCTTTCTCGATTTTGGCATGACCGGGCACCTAAGCTCTGAAATGAAACGTTCCTTATCTTCATTGCTCATCGGTTTCAAGCGCAATGATACGAATGAGCTCTTGCGAGCGGTCCTTCGCATCGGTATAGTTCCCGTAGAAATTGACACTACACAGCTCAAAAATGATATTGAACTTTTTCGAGATACCTATTACGGGCTGCCATTGAGCAAAATCAGCATACATGAGGCCATCAATCAATTTTTTGCAATTGCCCGTAAACATTCGATTCGGATTCCCGCCGACCTCATTTTAGTCTGCAAGTCCTTGTTAACGGTTGAAGGCATTGTCAAACGTTTAGACACGAACTTAAGCCTCGTTAACATAATCGAGCCATTTAGCCATCAACTTTTGCTCGAACGCCTTCACCCTGGCGCCATCGCTGAATCCGTCTGGAACATTGCCTCAGATTTCAGCGAAATCATCGAACAAGTTCCGCAAGATATCCGCTCCCTTAGAGGCCTTATCCGGCACGGACATCTCCAAGTACGCCTCTCATTAGCTGATGCAAACACATTATTCAAGCAACTTGCCCAGCTCAGCAACCGCATATCGGTCAGTATCATTTTATTGGCCTTCAGTATCTTAATGGGCAGCATCATCATCAGTTTTTCGATTATGGGAAAACCTTCTGCCCTTTGGAACTTACCGGTTATTGAAGCTGGCATCTGTATTGCCTTTATTATGTTTCTTTGGGTCCTCTATGCTATTTTTCGTTCAGGCAAGCTTTGAACCCTGACACTAATAAACAAAAAAGTTCTCAAGCAAATAAAATGCTTGAGAACTTTTTTCATGCTGCGGTTTCGCTGACAATCGGATTTTTCTTATTCTTCTTGCCAGCATACAATTCACCAAAGGCTGCCCCGCCTAAAATCAAGAATGCACCAATAAGCTGCACCACCGTCAAATGTTCATGAAGGATAAGCGCCGAAAAAACCAGTGCTGACAAAGGATCCATATAACTGCAAATCGCTACCGATTGAGCCGGCAGCTTTTGCATGGAGGAAAAATACAAATAACAGGCGATTCCTGTATTGACCACGCCCAAAAATAAGATGGGGATGATTGTGTCCTTTGCTATAACCATGCTTTTCTGCTCAAACCCCAATGTATAAAAAGCGACAATGACCCCGGCAATCACAAGCTGCGCCAAAGTACTCTCAAGCCCTGTGAGTTTTTTGACCTTTTTATTAAAAACAATCATCACTGCATACAAAAGAGCTGAAATCATACCACAGCTAAGTCCCGAGGAAATTCCCTCAGCAAAAAAATCTGCCCCATTGACCAACACCATACCAACTGCGACGAACAAAACGCCGCATAGCTTAGCTATACTTACCTTCTCTTTAAAAATGAATGGCGCCAGCGCTATGACGATTACCGGCCCACAGTAGTAAGCCAACGTTGCCGTGCTCACACTGGTTAAGCGATAAGCTTCAAACAAAAAGATCCAACTAAGCCCCATCGAAACTCCGGCCCCAAACAAATAACGCCATTGCTTTCGTATCTGATCCATTTGCAAGCGCTTGCCGCCAAGTAAAAATAAGAGACCAAGAAACAAGCTGCCAATAACAGTTCTTGACAATACAATTTCTGAACTGCTAAGTAAGATATAGCTTGCCACAATTCCATTGGATCCAAAAATCAACAATGAAAT
>Ga0183099_1000552_pt1 | contig 26507 bp, 24 predicted proteins | sample Biomet1_FD_127788 | JGI IMG/M metagenome (GOLD analysis project Ga0183099, IMG submission 127788) | Microbial communities from bioreactor (seeded with anoxic lake sediment) at LBNL, California, USA - Biofuel metagenome 1 | ecosystem: Engineered > Bioreactor > Anaerobic > Unclassified ...
ACATTCGAATCGGACGAAGGAGGATTTGAGGTTATTGATTTTATGCCACGATACAATATCAGTGAACTAAAAGGATATTTTATGCCTAAGGAGGATGTCTAAGTTTTATTGTTGATGATAAATACAGAACAAGTCAGAAATATATTGAACATACAAATATTCTATGTACAACATTCGAATCGGACGAAGGAGGATTTGAGGTTATTGATTTTATGCCACGATACAATATCAGTGAACTAAAAGGATATTTTATGCCTCCGGAAATTCACCGGATAATTCGTTATAAATACGGGAAACCTCGTTTCAGAGTAAACTATGCTCCCAGAATGGATTATGCTCAGGCAGAAGTGTATCACATAACGGGACCCAAATATCTGAAAACATATTCTAAACTTAGCAACCGGGATACGATCTATTTTTATTCCAGTTTAGATTTCAATAAAATAATCAATAAGGCAGAATTAGAAATTACGCATGACGAGTATATTGTAATTTCATATAACCAGAAACTGATTAAGATTAATCTTGATAGAGTGGAAATAGAGTACGAACGGACAAAAGTATATTGGCTGAACTGGAGTAACCGCTCTAAGAAATACATGAAATATAATAAAGAGATAGAGCGTAGCATTCTTGTTCTGAAACTTATGACTTACAACCGGTCTGGGGCTGTTCTTGCAGCTCTGACAACCAGTATACCCGAATCTATAGGAGATGTACGAAACTGGGATTATCGTTTCTGTTGGCTTCGCGATGCTTCCATGTCTATTGAAACACTTATAAAAACGGGGCATCAGGGAACAGCTCAACGTTTTATATCGTTTATTTTAAACATTGTAAGATCTAAACAAGAAACATTGCAGATAATGTACAGCATTCGTGGAGACCGCGAATTAAAAGAAGAAGAATTGTCGCACTTGAGTGGATTTAAAAATTCGCGTCCTGTAAGAATTGGGAATGCTGCTTATACACAAAAGCAGAATGACTCGTTTGGATATCTGATGGATGTTCTTTACAAATACTATCGTTATTCTTTAGGTACTCTGGATGAAGTAGAGAGCATGTTTGCAGTAGTAAAGAATGTAGTAAAAACAGTCACCGAAGACTGGAGAAAGCCGGATAAAGGTATCTGGGAAATACGTGGAGAAGAAAAGCATTTCGTTTTTTCTAAAATAATGTGTTGGGTAGCTATAGACAGAGCTGCAAAGATTGCCAGCTTTCTGCATAACGACAGTTATTCAAAAAGATGGCGAGAGGCTGCAGATATCATAAAGGAAGATGTTCTTGAGAATGGATGGAATGAAGAAATTCAGAGCTTTTCTCAATCATACGGCAGCACTGATTTGGATGCTTCTCTGCTATTAATGGAAGCATACGGATTTATCAGTGAAGATGACCCTAAATATAAAAAGACAGTTGATGCTATATAAGATGGGAAGAGAAAATTGAGAATTACCTTGCTATGCTTCATTTCGCATGTGCATGCATGACATTCAGAGCAGCAGGACTTTTCGGATAGGCTCTAAGTCAGAAAAGATTCCGTCTTTATTAACGGTATATGGGGGGGAAAAATGAAAGGTAGATTATTTTCGATATCATTAGTTCTTATATTTTTGATTATGGTATCAACGGTGGCTTCAGCCGGACAATATACAAAAATTGGTAATGGGTCTGAGCCTGCTATCGATGCTGGTAAAGTAGCGTGGACAAATAATGGTACTATTCACGTTTATGACCTGACAATTAGCCTGTGTAGATGTAGATATGTCACGTATGTAAACAGAGGAATCTGCACTCCATACTATCCTGCTGCCGTAAATAGCAGAAATGCTGCCATTGTCTACGTCTTTTGTAATGCGAGATCTGGCTCTGGTTTTCATATCGTACACAATAAGCCTCGGCACTCCACTGCTCTCGTCAAGCCACACTAACTTGTTGCCTGAAATAGCTGGATGAGATGCTGCGAAAGAGCGAACTGTAGTTTCTTTTTTAGAATAACAGCTGGAAACAATCCTGATATTTATGATAACAGGATCTTGCATGATTCTGATTCTGCTAGAGACACTCCGCAGATTTACGTATACTATATTACCACTAAAAAAGCAATAGATGTCAGCCAGAATGGTGATAATATGTTTTCACACATTTATGGCGATAAAATCATATGGTCGGATTTCTACACCAGGCTGGGCAATATCCGCATGTACGATATTGCTACCGGGCAACAGGCAGAAGTCACAACCGGTGATGATCTGACTGATTACGATACTGGTGGTTCAACTGACATAAGCGGCAACAAGATTGTGTATTTAAAACACAACGATCTTGCGAATATGGATTCAGGTGATCTATACATATACGATATAGATACTGGAAAGAGCAAACAGTTGACCCGTGGTAATACTACACAAACACCGGTTATATCCGGCAATGTCATAGTGTGGTCCGATTCTGGTAGTATCTATATGTTAAACTACTGACAGGGATATTACTGACAAAAACACAGAAGGAATAAAAGCGAATTTTTGAGAATTGGATTTTAGCGATAGGATTAACTCTAAAAATGCAGTCATTGCGACTAATATCTTCAGCAAAGCTGGAAAGCATACTGTTAGCTTAACAGTAAGAAACACAACAGGAATCAGCACTGTAATAAAGATAAACATAGTGAAATAAAGTAGCGACTTCGCTGCTTTATATTTTTCAAAATTATAAGCGCAAAGGAGGAACCATCTTTTCTTCAGTCCCTTCCTTAAATTCTTCTTATATTATAGTTATTCTCACAAAGAATTACACTTAAAAACAGATGATCTATTCAATATCACCTCTGACATCATATTGTTTGTTCTTTCTAAAAATTAAGTGTAAATATTTACGATAGATACTATAAATTGAATCATTAGGCAAGTCCACTTGCAGCTTTTTCGTAGTTTCTTTCCATCTTTCTTTTTTTATATATTACTCCCTATCTGCAGGTGATATCCACCTGAAATCTGCGGAAATTTCGCCGCTTGTCGTTTTCCAATATAAACCTTTTGCCAGCTTCGAAAAAATCGTTTTCTTCAAAAAAGCTCCTTTTCTTTCTGATTACCCAGACCGATATAGTTTAAAACTGGGGTTCCGAATGCCAGTTTCTGGAAAGTTTTTTAATGATTGATTATCTTTCTTGAGTGGCCGAGACTTGAAAAGGACTCAAGTATAAGGAAAAACAGGAAAAACGAATAAATTATTTTATTCACATTCTTATATATAATTTGTTTAATACAGTTAATTATATATAGGCTCTTAAATACTGTTATATGAATTCAGTTAAGGTTCATAATTAATATCTATTGTAATGGATATTAATTATTATTTAGATGAAATATTTTGGGGACAAAAACGGACCCATTTAGCCAATAAACAGTAATCAGGAGTTATTTGAGATGAAGTTCGGAATCGAATTTGTGCCGAGCGATCCCGCCTTAAAGATCGCATATTACGCAAAGCTTTCAGAACAGCAGGGATTCGACAATGTCTGGATCACTGACCACTACAACAACCGTGATGTGTACTCCACTCTTACCGTTATCGCTCTGAATACAAACAGTATCAAGATCGGTTCCGGTGTTACAAACTCCTACACCAGAAACCCCGCAATTACTGCATCCAGCATTGCCTCAATTGCCGAAATCTCAGGCGGTAGGGCAGTTCTCGGTCTCGGGCCCGGGGACAAGGCAACCTTCGATGCCATGGGCATTGCATGGGTAAAGCCTCTTGCAACCACCAAAGAAGCAATCCAGGCAATCAGAGGTTTCATCTCAGGCCAGAAGGTCTCCATGGATGGAGAAATGATTAAGTTCGCAGGTGCCAAGCTTGCCTTCAAAGCTGGAAACGTCCCTATCTATATGGGTGCACAGGGCCCCAAGATGCTCGAACTTGCCGGTGAGATCGCAGACGGTGTCCTTATCAATGCTTCTCACCCGAAGGACTTCGAAGTTGCTGTCGAACAGATTAAAAAAGGAGCTGAAAAAGCTGGCCGTGACCCGAGCGAAGTCGATGTTACAGCATACGCCTGTTTCTCGATTGACAAGGACCCTGTAAAGGCAGTCAATGCCGCAAAAGTAGTAGTTGCCTTTATTGTTGCAGGCTCCCCTGACCTTGTTCTCGAGCGTCATGGAATTCCAGTCGAAGCAAAGAACCAGATCGGTGCAGCAATTGCCAAGGGAGACTTCGGAGCCCTCATGGGTGGACTTGTTACCCCTAAGATGATCGAGGCCTTTGCTATTTGTGGAACTCCTGAGGACTGCATGAAGAGGATCAGAGATCTTGAGGCAATCGGAGTTACCCAGATTGTTGCCGGATCTCCGATCGGTCCTGACAAAGAAAAAGCAATAAAGCTTATAGGTAAAGAAATCATTGCAAAGATGTAATTTTATTACATCCTGCATAATATTTTTAATTTTTCATCACTAAACTTCTAAAGAATCTCTTGCCTTAAGGCAAACAAATCAAGGTATTGGAGGTAACTAATTGCCACCAAAGATTGCAGAAGTCATTGAACATGACGTATGCGCAGCCTGCGGGGCATGCGAGGCCGTATGTCCCATAGGGGCTGTAACTGTAAAGAAGGCGGCAGAAATTCGTGATCCAAACGATCTGAGCCTGTATGAAAAAGGAGCTGGATATCTAGTTTGTGAAGGTTGTTTGACCTGCAGCAGAGTCTGTCCAGTAGTAGACGGCTTCATCGAGGATGAACTTGCAAATGTGCGCAAGTTTTTTGCCGCAAAGTCCAAGGATAGTGCCGGCAGTCAGGATGGAGGAGTTACCAGCGGGATCCTTAAATCTCTTTTCAAGCAGGGCAAAATAGATTGTGCCGTCGGAATTACTCGAAACGAAAAATGGGAACCTGAAGTAATTCTACTGACAAGTGCTGAAGACGTTGAGAGAACAAGGGGAACCAAGTATACCTCCGATCCAGTTATTGCAGCTCTCAGGGAAGCCTTCGAAAAATACGACCGGATTGCAGTTGTTGGGGTGCCCTGCCAGGCTCATTCTGCACGACTGATCCGGGAGAATGTAAGCGAAAAAATTGTGCTTATCATCGGATTACTCTGTATGGAAAGTTTCCATCATGATGTAATGCTTGAGAAAATAATCCCAGAGATCATGAAAGTCAAGATCGAAGATGTCAGGAAGATGGAATTCACCAAAGGTAAATTCTGGGTTTACACCAATGACGGCGAGGTTCACTCCGTGCCTATTAAGGATGTAGCCAAATATGCCCGAAACCCCTGCCATCACTGCTGTGACTACACTTCGGTCTTTGCCGACATTTCGGTAGGCTCTGTCGGTTCTCCGGATGGGTGGAACTCAGTTTTTATAAGGACAGAGATCGGAGAGGAATACTTCGATATGGTCCGCGAAGAAATGGAGATCATGGAAGATCCCAAGCCTGGCCTCGAACTTGTCGGAAAGCTTATTGATATGAAGCGCAAAAATAATGCTGAACACTTTAAAAAGGTCTGTAAAGAGTTTAGCTTTGAAACAGGAATCCGTAACGAAACGGTCTGAAATCACAATATATTGAGAATAATAACCAAGGTACGGTTGGAGGTTGGAATCCGGAATGATGCGAGCTTTCTATATTGGACGTTTTCAACCGTATCATTTCGGGCACCATGCCATAATTAAGCAGATTGCGGAAGAAGTTGACGAACTGGTTGTAGGTATAGGAAGTGCCCAGAAGAGTCACGAATCCACTGACCCGTTTACGGCAGGGGAAAGAGTGTTGATGCTCTACAATGCGCTTGAAAATCTCCCTATCCGACACTATGTCCTCCCCATTGAAGACGTCAGGTACAACTCTATCTGGGTCCATCACGTCGCGTCTCGGACGCCTAATTTTGAAGTAGTGTACTCAAACAATCCGCTGGTTATTCAGCTCTTCCGGGAAGCCGGATTTTGCGTAAAAGAATCTCCTCTTTATGTCCGGGAGAGATACTCGGGGACTGAGATTCGGAGACGGATGATTGCAGGAGAAAAATGGGAACACCTTGTTCCAAAGTCAGTCGTCGAAGTTATCAAGGAAATAGACGGAGTGACTCGTCTCAGGAATGTTTCCGCTAGCGATAATAATTCTTCTTTATGACACTTTTTAATTTGATAAGAAATAAGTCTCTTTCTGTTTTCTTTTCATCCCTTATTTGATAAAAGCATACATTCTATAATGTGTAAATGAGCTTCATGCTTCTGTTTTAGTCCTACAATTCAAAGTTTTACTTTGTGTTTTTCGACTTTAACATTATTCATTTTTCCGAAATATTCTGTGCTGATACAACGTTTTTTGTAAAAAATACTGTACTAATTAATAAAATCTGTCAAATTAGATTTTCATCTTTATTTTATCTTCACTCTTACTCATTTTCAGCCTCTTGAAATCTTAAGCCATAGAACTTAATTTTTGAAGAGACATCTTGTCAACAATTTTTAGATCCTTTTATGTGTCCAGATTCAAATATTTGTTATTTAGTGAATCAATTTCATATATTTCAATAAGCCGCGGATAATCACAGATGGCTTCAATTCTTGTTTATTCATGTCCATTTATAGTTTTTTATTGAAAACTCATTGATCAGTGTTGAATTTCAAAGTCCAGTTTTATTTCCATAGTTTGGAATCGATGAACTAGTCGGATTTTGGACCAAAATTATCTATAAATATTCAAAAAGTACAAGAAATGTCTAAACTGGAGTATAAAAAGGAGAAAGTTTTTTATAAAAGAAAGTACTATTCCTATTTAGTGTACTGTTAAAACTTTTTCATAAAATCTAAGGTACTTTTTCTCTGTGTTTTATGATAATACGCTTTAACATTTAACCTTAATTTGGCATACTAGGTTAACTGCTGCGATCGATATTATAACTAAACACATTGATAATTACCTGTATTTTTAGAAAAGTGAAAGTACATGAAATCTCAAAACAAACAATTTAATTTTTAACTGTTTGTTACGAACTAGTGCAGAAAGATCACTCAATCATATGGAAATATATCTCCCTGATAAATCGGGGGTTTTAATCCGGAAGAGTATATTTTCATTGCCAGTGAGAATTGGATTTATAAACCAATAGCTTTGAAAACTTTTGTGGTTGAGTGTATACTATGGAGGATATATCATGCAAAGAACTATATTCAAGACAATATGTATTTTTACGCTGGTCTTCTTTGTCATGTCAATGACAGGAGCAGCCGCATGTGACATCACATGCAGTAAGTCTAAAACGGATGCAAGGGACGATACATTTACATGTAACTGTAAATCTAAATCCTGTTGCTATAACGTGCTGAAGAATGACAAAGGATCCAACCTTAAAGTTACAACTACAGGATGTTTTACTACCAAACAGGGCGGCAAGGTCTGTATGCAGAGTAACGGTAAATTCTGCTACACAAAGCCAGCAAGCTGCAGTAAATCTTGCACTGACAGTTTCAAATACTGTGTAAAAGGTAAGGATGGAAAAACCGATTGTGCAACTGTTACACTGAAAGTAAAATGCTAAAAATGTCCTTCAGGCGATTGTCCTGACTGTTGTAACTGAATAATTTAAGGGAAAAGGAAGTGTTAATCTTCCGGGGATCTAATCCCCATCTCCCTTACAACTTTTCTTATCATTTTAATTCTCAACAATTAAGGAATCAAATCAATCCAATCAATAGATCCGGGTTTATAATCCGACAGTTCTTCTTCACTGCCGCTTAAAATATGATCTATAATTTTTTCGATATTCTGTCCTGTTTCTTCAATGCTCTTTCCTGTTGTATTTATCTCAAAAACTTTCTTACACCATTCAAAGGCTTCAACCAGGATCACATCAAGAGCTTCAGCCTCAACATTTTCCCTTATTTTCTTTTCCGAATAGCCGCGTGCTTTCAGCCTTATCTTTAGTTCAGGAGGGTATGCCCTGAGTATAATCACGATATCCGCAATGTAATGGGCAAGATGACTCTCAAGAATTATTACCTCATTTTCCCTTCCACTAATAATCTCTGCAAGGCGCTGCCTGACAAGTTCCATATCTGCAATGACCGCATCTCTATTTTCATCAATTTCAGTATAAAGGTGCTCCTCTTTGATCAGGTCGTTAAGGTGGATTACTTTCCAGTGTCTTTTTCCTTCAAGATACTTACTTACTGAGGTTTTTCCAGTCCCCGGCGTACCGGTGAGTCCTATTAACATGGAGAAATGAATGAATTTATATCAATTATACTTAATGCAGCCCTGTGAAATAATTTGACAAAGTTATTACTCAGGCCTGTCATCTTTATACTGGCTTTCTAAAAGCTTGGTAATACGACGAAAAGGAGTGTTTTTAAATACAATCTTTAAAACTTTTTCGATTTTCATAGTCATGATCATTTGCTAGGAAATTAACTCGGTCCCCTTAAAATAAGAATCTCATGCCAGAAAGGCCTCAGATCGAAGTTCCATAACATGCCAATTATACAACATGTCGGCAAATGATCTCAACAAAGTATTTCCTATCCTGATATATTTTGTCGCAGTCCGAACCACTTTATTCTTTCAAAGTCCCGATAACAGGATAGTCCTTAAATATTTCAGGCCCATGAGGTGCCTCGTCCATTTCTTCAGTAAGGTCTTTCCCCGCATCATGAAGTCCCTGGTGGGTACCGCCCTCCCATAGATAACTGTCTGAGACATCATATACCTGGCCCTGATAGGCAATAAACATCTTGCCATTTTTACCGTTATACTCTGCAAGTTCTTCATGTGTGTATTCTTTCATATTTCACATCTCATTTTAATTTTAATAAGTCATCTGACGACAGCTTTCAGTTTCAGCTGCAGTCATAAATTTAACATTCTTAATATCTCATTGACCTCAGTAGTAGGAAGTTGGCATTTATAGTTCTGGCAGACGTATGCAGTAGCTTTTCCCTCTATAGGAATCTGCTCTTTCGTATATGCTGCCAGATTTGTAATTTCAGGATCCTTTCCTTCAGGTCTGAAAACCAGCACTTTATTAGGTATGAAGTAAGCCCAGAGTTCTTCGAGCATGTGTCCTGTATCCGGAGATTCATGTTTTCCGGCAATTACCACTTGATATGCTGGACCCAAACGAAAGTTAAGCGCTGATAAGAACTGGGTATACCCTGATGGTACTTTTTTGATAAGTTTTGAAAAAGCTCGTTCTAGCCCTTGAGCTCTATCTTCCAGTTCGGGATCTGCAGTTATTCTAGAAAGTCTAAGAAGGTTTAGCATTTCAATAGAATTTCCCGACGGTATGGCCGCGTCTGTAAACTCTTTTTTCCTGAAAATAAGCGATTCACTATCGTCAGCAGTAAAGAAGAGCCCCCCCTTAGCGGGATCCCAGAAGTGCTCAAGAAGTTCTCTATTGAGGCAAAGGGCTGCTTTAAGATAGCGCAGTTTGAACCCTGCCTCGTAAAGCTCGATAAGTCCATGAACTAGGAATGCGTAATCATCGGCAGTTCCAGAAATGCCAGCTTCTCCTTCTCTATATCGGTGAAGCAGTCGTTTATCAGGATTGTAAAGTCTCTTGAGAATGAAATCCGCAGTTTTTTCGGCAGCTTTTAGATACTTCTCCTCGCCAAAGGTCTGGAAACCTTTTGCAAGAGCTGCAATCATAAGTCCATTCCAATCAGTCAGAACCTTGTCGTCTTTTGCAGGTCTTTTACGTTTATTCCGGGCTGCCAGGAGTTTTTCTTTAGCCAGTTTTACCTGGCTCTCAACTTCATCAGCGGGAATTCCAAATTCGGCAGCAAAGGCTTCTAGAGAACCGGGCATATAAAAAATGTTAGTTCCGGTTTTTTTACCTCTTATTTCTTCTTCAAAATTACCTCCTTCGTTGAGATTGAACACTTTTGTGATCAGTTCGTACTCCTCAAGGCTAAGAACACTCCTGATCTCTTCTAAAGTCCAGAGATAGTACTTTCCTTCCTCTCCTTCAACATCAGCATCTTCCCCACAGTAAAACCCACCTTCCTGAGATGTCAGATCTCTTAATACATAATCAAGGATTCCCTCTGCTGCTTCTTTATACAGTCTCTTCCCGGTAACCTGATAAGTTTCTGTGTATGCAGTTGCAATAAGAGCCTGGTCGTATAGCATTTTTTCAAAATGGGGGACAATCCACATATTGTCTGTAGAGTAACGGTGGAAACCCCAACCCAAGTGATCATGGATTCCTCCTCTGTACATATTTTCCAGGGTATATTCGACCATATGAAGAGCTTCAGGATCTCCGCTGCGCCTCCAGTAGCGGAGCAAAAAGAAGATTTTGTGCGGAGTAGGAAATTTGGGGGCTCTTTCAAAACCGCCATATTCGTTATCAAAAGATGTCAGCAGTTCTTCATAAGCCTCCTCCATTATTGATTCCCCGATTTCCTCTCCTGTTGACTCGGAGATCATATTCTGGATAGTAGATGTGATTTTTTCAGCCGAATCAAGCACTTCTTCGTGCTGCCTGTTCCAGATTTCCTCTATTCTGGGCACGAGTTCGAGCATCCCTGTCTGGCTAAAACGGGATTTTTTGGGGATATAGGTTCCTGCAAAAAAAGGCTTCATGTTCGGAGTCATGATAATATTAAGTGGCCAGCCCCCTCTCCCAAGGATAATCTGGCAGACTGTCATGTAAATGTTGTCAATGTCTGGCCGTTCTTCCCGGTCTACTTTTATGCAAATAAAAGCCTTGTTCATGAGTCCTGCTACGTCTTCATCCTCAAAAGACTCATGTGCCATTACATGACACCAGTGGCAGGTGGAGTAACCAATTGACAGAAAAATAGGTTTATTTTCTTTTCTGGCTTTCTTAAAAGCCTCTTCTCCCCAGGGATACCAGTTCACAGGATTATAGGCATGCTGGAGGAGATACGGGCTCTTTTCATTTATCAGGCGGTTAGATTTTCTGTATTCTTCTCCCAGTAAAATCCCTCCGGCTTTCTTCAGGTTTCTGTTTCTTGCCAGGCAAGCATTCTGTCTTTAAGGACTTTGGCTTTTCCTATACCTTCCCTGGCCAGTACCCTGGCAGCTATCATTGCCTGCACGCCTGAAGGACATGCAGTCGCAATTTCTCTGTCTCTTATGTTCTCAATTTCCAGTAATTTTAAACGATACTGAAAATGTTCTTGCACCAAACTCACAGATATGATCTTTTCTGATTTTCCGCCTCTCTGAAAGTAGGCTCTGCAGGGACGCGAATTTAACTTGTTAATAGTGTCCATTTAACTCCCCTGGTCTAAACCGATCTCCAAAGATTCATTCTAAACGAATGGCCAAATCTGGAGCGGATTAGTTTATCCCCTATATAATGACAATCTTTCTCAAGCTTCTTATAAGCCTGCAAACTGAAAAATAGGTACAGCCAAATTTCCCCACTTTAAATATTCATCCCCTGAATATCAATATATCGGTATTCTGAGAGATTGTTTTTCTAATATATTAAAAAGTTAGACAGGCTGTTTTAGAAGCGATATGGGCAGGAAACTTTTTAAACATGTATATTCTTTTCATCTTGAGATTCCCGCACTTTAGTTTAGAAAAAATAATTTATTTGACTGACACGGCAATATTTCATTCTATTTTCCATACAACTATTATTTGCAGAGTATTTCAGGAGAGTCCTTGCTTTTTTATTGACTGAAGCTGTCCAATCTCTTCGAGTTTTTCCCCATGGTTTCCTATTTCCAGGATATTTACAACTTTTGAAACTCTATATGATTGATCCTGCTTTTTTTCGGCTTTCCTTGTCTGATATACCCTGATAGAGCGAAGAAGGTCGATTTTTCGGAATTCTGGCCAGAAAGGAGCACAGAAGTAAGCTGCACATTCACTTCCATTAGCTTGCCAGGGAAGAAAATTTGAAACCCTTTCATCGCCGCCAGTACGGATAACAAGATCCACATTCGGAACAGAGACCCCCGGGGCAGGATAGAGATGTTTTGAAATAAGGTTTTCATCCACTTCCTCAAGGGAGAGTTTCCCGCTGGAAATACAGACTGCAATGTCGCGGACTGCCTGAATAATATCCTGCCTGCCTCCATAGGCAATGGCAACGTACAGGTGAAATTTCGTGTAATTTCCCGTAGCTTTTTCGATTTTTTCAATTGACTCATTCAGAAAAGCAGGTAATTTTGATCTGTCTCCTATGACGCGAACCTGCATCTCTTTTTCATGTGTTCTTGGATCATAGTAGATTTTCAGGAACTTTTCGTTGATGAGATTGAGGAGACCGTCAACTTCCTCTTCGGAGCGCTGAAAATTTTCCGTAGAAAAAGCATATAGAGTGAGCTGTTTTACCCCTATCTCATAACACCACTCAATAACCTTCTCGGTAGCTTCTGCCCCCATTGCATGCCCGAAACTTCGAGTTTTTCCCAGCTGCCCTGCATACCTGCGGTTTCCATCCATAATCACAGCTATGTGCTGCGGAATTTCTGACTTCAGAATCTCTATCTCGAGTCTTCGCTCATATTCAAGATAAAACATACTGAAGATGCGGTTTTTCAAAAAACGAAGTCCTGCTAGGAAGATTCCCCTGTTACTGGGTCCAATTTTTAAATTTTTTATACTTTTTCCTCCTGAGAATATCCAGATATGAGAAATCTCCGCGTTGATTCCTCTCTTAATAAAGACTAACAACTTCTCTTGTCCAAGATATTAATATTTCTTTTGCTTAAAATCTTATTTGTTTTAAAAAATGTAGGTAGTGGGTTTGAGTTATTGAAAATCACATACATAAGATACTCTATGCATTTATCATAACTGTTGTAGGTATACTTGCTTTTTCAGAATTGATCAATAACTCACGTACACGATCGAATGACGTTTGGATCAAATATATGGTAAACAAAGCTGAAGGAAAATGCTATTGTTGTGAAATAAGGACGATTCACATAACTGATTTTCAAGTTGGGCACAACAAAGCAGTTGCCAAAGGTGGCAGTGACAATATTTCAAATTTAAGACCTATTTGTGGCCCTTGTAATAGAGGAATGGGTACGATGTCAATTGATAAATATCGTGAGAAATATTTTATGGGCCAATCAAATTTAAGTAAAAAAGAACCAAGTCTAAGCGAAAAGAAAGTTACAAAGAAAAACCTATTAAAAAACCTTACAACAGTGAAACTCGAAAAATTAGTAAATATATTTGATCTCGAAACGAAACTGCCTATGTTGCCGGATCGGGAAGATTATATAAAAATATTAATAAATTCTAGAAGAGTTACAGTTGATAATATTAAAACTATTCTTAAAATATAATTGTTTAATATCCTTTACACTCCTGATCTCTTGCAATCACATAAACGATAAAGGTAATCAAAATTCGGTATCAAGAATATGCTTAGGTCGACAGAACCCTTGAATAAATTACAGAATCCGAGGTACTGCCTTAGCCCTAACGTTTTCTTCCCCTTTACTAGTCTGGCAATCCAGATACACATTAGTCTTTGAGTTCAATATACGTCTTTATTTAATTATGTCAGTACTTTTGCTTTCTATAAATCAGATAGCTTCCGTCGCCTTTTATAATATACCAGCCTTCCAGTTCTAAATTGTTGATTTTTGATGCTCAATTTCTCCAGCGTGTGAAGTTATTTATTATTTAGTTAAAGCCCGACGGCTCCAGCCGTGCATCGGCACGGGGTAGAAGATTACCTGAAAGCGCCATTTCAGTCTCCCTGAACTAATACTAACATCTTAATTGCTGACCGTCGGAAGTTTGTCCTTGGTTTTTACGTCAGGTTTATGTCAATTAGTCAACATTCCGGTGTGAAAAATGTTAAGTTCCTTATTTTGGTGAAGTCTGTTTTCTGTGAAAATGAGTTAATTACTAATATAGAGAGCCTTATAGGGTAAAAATTAGAGACTGATAGAACCATGGCCAGGGAAATAAGGATACTCCACACTGCAGACACGCATCTGGGATACAGGCAATACCACAGCGAGGCCCGGAGAAGGGATTTTTTTGCAGCTTTCGAGCTTGTTGTAAATGATGCGGTTGAAATGCAGGTTGATGCCGTAGTGCATGCGGGAGACCTTTTTGATTCGAGGAACCCGGCCCTTGAAGACCTTCTTGAGACAATGAATATTCTTTCCCGGTTGAAGGCGGCTGATATACCTTTTTTTGGAATTGTCGGGAACCATGAGAGCAAGCAGAATACCCAGTGGCTAGACCTTTTTGAGGAAATGGGGCTTGCGGCAAGACTTCGGAAAAAAACCGCTTATGGTGGGCAATGTAGCCATTTACGGAATCGACAGTGTCCCAAAATCAAAAATTCCTATATTCGACTATTCAGGGTTTGAGGCACCGGACTCCACCCTTTCCACGCCTTCGACCTCTTCGACTCTTTCCGCCCCTTCAGCGCTTTCTACCCTTTCCACTCCTTCCACGCTTTCTACCCCTTCTATCCCTGCGGAAAATTGCTGGAAACTGCTTTTAATGCACCAGATCATGAGTCCTTTTCCATATGCTGAATGGGATTGTGATGAAGTGCTTGAGAACCTCCCTTTCAGGGTTGATGCAATTCTTCTTGGCGATTACCATGAACATGCAATAATTAAAAATAAGACCGGTGAGACCTGGATCACTTATCCTGGCAGTACGGAGCGGAACAGTATGTCCGAAAAGGAAGCCCGTTCCTACAATATCATCACGCTTTCTGAAAAAGGGCTTGAAATTAGCAAGCGCACGATTCCGACCCGGAAATTCCTTTCCATTCGAGTAGAGTTGACCGGGGAAGATAAGCCCTATGAACAGATTTTCTCTGCAGTAAATGAGCATCTTGAAGAGATCCCGGATTCTGTGGTGTTTTTGGAAATTTCCGGGGATTTGGGGTCAGTCCTTTCCTTCAGTGAGCTTGAGGAATACCTGCTTAATAAAGGAGCTCTCGTGCCAAAGGTTAAAGACCTGAGGATGAAAGAGTCCTTCCCGGAGGAGGTTTTAAGAGTAACCTTTTCCGATCCTGACCATGCCGTTGCAAACGAGATCCGGAAAATGAGCTTAAACGACGGCGGGCTGATTATTGATGAAATTGTCCGGAGCCCGAATATCTCAAGGTCAAGGGTGGACGAAGAGACCGAAGGCCGGCTCTCGAAGCTTATTGAGGCTAAAGTTACAGACTTCAAAAGCCCTGATTTCTGGATAGAGATTCCCGCCAACCCTGCCAACCCTGCATACCCTGCCATCTCGGCCAGCTCTGCCACTACTGTCGGATTTCTGGAGCTTGAAGACGTAAAATCCGATGATGAGGTTGGGTCTGCTGGGAATATTAAACCAGCCACAGAACTGAATTTCCAGCGAAACCTGAATTTGCAGGGAAGGCTGGATTTGCCGGGAAAACCAGGCCGGCGGGGGTAATTACCGGAAAGCTTGAAATTACTGAACTCTCCGGAATTCTGAGGACTTCAAACGGAAATGATCGTACTGAAAAAAAGAGTACTAAAAAGAGTACTGAGGCTTCAGCCGCGAGTCCGGATAGTTCCGGGTTACGAGGATCAAATTCTCAATGGCCATCTCATTCGGAGTCTCTGGAGTTGCCTGGTTCGGGATCAACAGAGCTTTCTGACGGATCTATAGCGCCGCAAGAATCGGATTTATTGAAGGAAACTTCCGGGACTCCGGGAAAAAACCCCGGAACAGGAATCGAGTTCCGGAAAGACAAAGATAACGATCCTGAAAGTAATCTTGAAAGTAAACCTGAAAGTAGAGCTGAAAGTGAACTTCCTGAAAGTGAGCCTGAGAAGGAGATTCGAAAGCTGTCTGAGCTCGGGGTTAAAGGCAAACCTGGAAAGGAGACGCCAGGCAAAGCCGGGAAGCTGCCTGAAGAAAAACCTGCCAGGTCTACGGAGCTAACCGGAAAAACGGGGAAAGCAGGGCAGAAAAAAGGAAAAGGAAAGACTGCTGTACTTCGACAGTATAACCTTGGTGATTACCTGTGAAGCTCAAAAACCTGTATATCGAAAACATCCGGAGTTATAAAAAACTGGATTTTACATTTGAAGACGGAGTTACAGTTATTTCCGGGGTGAACGGGAGTGGGAAGTCCAGCCTGCTTGAGGCCTGTTTTATGGGGCTTTTCGGGAGCAAAATTCTGTCAAAGGATTTTGTGCTTGCGGATGTAATCTTCAAAGGGGCTGAGAATGCGAAAATAAGCCTGGGTTTTGAGCATTTAGGGCAGGATTATCTTATCGAACAGGCTTTCAGGTATTCCCCTAAAAGTGAGAACGCTTCGAATTCGAAATGCGTGCTCTATGCCGACGGGGAAAGTATTGTCGATCAGGCTACACGGACTTACGAAGAGGTCTGCTCTCTTCTGAATATGGATGAAGAGGCGTACAGGAACTGCGCTTACATCAGGCAGGGTGAAATTGATGTACTCATTAATGCAAAACCAAAAGACAGGCAGCGCATGATCGATGGCCTGCTGCAGCTTGGAAAGCTCGAAGAGTACAGGGAAAGGGCAGGCAGCGCAAAAACGGCTGTCAGAAGGCTTCAAAGGGACGCCAGTAACAGTCTTTCTGGCGTAAAAGCCGAGATTGAGGGAATCGAAAGTACAGAACCTCATGCAGTACTGAATGGGCTCAGGCAGAAGATAAAGGAAAGCGATGTTATATTAAAAAAACTTAATGAAAACAAAGAGGCAGCAACTGCCCAGAAAGAAAAATTCGACTTGATGATTACAGAGCACAGGGAACGTCTCCAGGAAATCTATAGCTTGGAGCAGGCCCTGCTTAAATCCCAGGAAAACAAAGCAGGCTGCATCCGGGAAAAAGAAGTCTTCTCAGGAGAATCCCACGAGCAAAGGCAGGCCCTGCTCGGACTGGGAGAAGAAAACGATTCTATCCGGGAAGAATGCGGCTTTGGAGATCTTGATATTGATACTCTGAGCTTGCGGCAAGAAAAGGAAGAGTTTCTTGCCAGGGAAAAGGTAAATGGGATCTCAAAAGAACTTGCTCTTCTCCTAAGGGAAGAAGAAGCTCACACTCAGGCCTTAAGTGACATCGAAAAAGAAAAGGTTGAGACCGAACGTATTTTCATACAGTGCAGGGCGGATATCGGGACTGCAAACGGGAAAATTGAAGAAAACAGGAAAAGTATACTGAGAATCGAGGACGAAAATAAAAAGCTTAAAGAAAGTGCAGGCTTCGGAGAAACTTCCGAGATTCCTTTGTTTATAAAGGAGCTGGAAGAAAAGGAAAGACTTCTGCATGAACGGAAGAATGAAGCCGCAACAAAGCTTGCCCTTGCCTTCAAAGAAAAAGAAACCGAAAACATAAATCTTCTCACGCTTGATAAGGAACTTCAAAATTACAGGGTCGCAGTTCGGAAAGGTAAAACCGAGATTGAAATTCTTGAAGAGGATCTCAGGGAGAATGCAAAGGCAGCTCTGGGAGTCCAGGAGCAAAAATCCGAAGCTTCCGCAGGGTTAAAGGGTCTTGGCTTTACCGGAGAACAGCTAGAGGACCTAGAATCTCTCAGCGAACTTCTGCTGGAAAATAAAAACAGGCTTCATGGGCGGGAAAAAGAGCTTGAAGCTATTCTCAGGGAGCTTGATAAAGTTCTCCATAAAAACCTGCAACTGCTTGCCGAAGGAAAATGCCCTACCTGCGGGCAGGAACTTAAAGGTTCTGAGATTGCATGCGCAACCGGGGAATCCGAACAGAAGAAAGAAAAGCTTACAGCAGAGCATCTCGATATAAAGCTCCAGCAGGCTGAGATCGAGAAGAAACTCAATCGGCTCAAGGATGCAAAAAAGCTGGAGAAACGGATTTCGGATTACGACCTGGAAACTGAAAAACTCAGAAATAAGGCAAAGGACCTGCAAGAAAGGATAGCGATCCATAGAACCCGGACAGAGGAAGATTCCCTTAAATTCGAAGGCCTTAATAACCAAAAACAGGAACTAGAAACCAAAATGGGCCAGCTCCTTCCTGATATTAAAGCCCTGCAGGGCTGGGAGGAGGCAGCTCAAAAAGCCCACAGCGAGAGTGAAAAAGCGCTTCAAGAGGCAAAAGCTTTTGAGAAAAAGCTTACTGAAAACGTTTCGGAAATTGAGGCCCTGAACGGAAAAATAAGGACTTCTCTTGCGTTGATAGAAAATTATGGGCAGAGACTTGGAGAGCTCAATGAGAAATTAAAAGGGCTTGCGGAAAGGGAAACTCTGGAAAAGGAAAAACTCAAGTCTCTGGAAATTGAGCTTGAAGCCTTGCGGAAAAAAGAAGACCTGGCAAAAAAAACCCATACCGAGAGCGAAAAGCTCCTCTTGCAGGCAAAAAAGCTCAAGGCAAACTTGCTCCGCATGGATAACATAAAGCATAAAATTTCCGAGCTTGAGGCTTCAATCAGGAACCTTACAGAAAAAGTCGGTTTCTTTGACGGGGAGATTCTTGAAAGAAACGAGCGAGTAAAGCAACTTGAAGGAAAGCTGCAAGGGAGCAGGTTCGAAGATCTCCAGCTTAAGCGTACCCAACTTGAAGAGTATCAGGCAAACCTTTCCGAAAAAATCCGACAAATAACGGCTGCAAAAGATTCACTTTTTAAAGAAGTCGGTATGGTTGAGAATAGCTTAAAACGCCGCAATGAGCTGAAAGACGAACTCAAAGCTCTTGAAAACAGGCAGCTGTACCTCGAAGCCGTTTACAGCAATGCCGAGGAACTTGAGAACATGTATCTGAGTGTTCGGGCTGATATGCGGGCAAGAAATATAGGGGCTCTTTCTACCCTTGTGAATGAAATGTTCAGCTTCATGTACGCAAACAATGCTTATTCCCATATAGAACTCGACCCGGAATACAACCTTACGATTTATAGAAAAGACGGCACTCCCCTTGAACCTAAACTCCTGAGCGGGGGCGAACGTGCGATTTTTAACCTTGTCCTGCGCTGTGCGATTTATAGGCTTCTTGCTCTCGGTTTTGGTGGAGACAGGGCAGACGGGCTTCCGCCCATGATCCTTGACGAGCCCACGGTTTTCCTGGACCGCGGGCATATAAACCAGCTTTTGAAACTCATAGACCTGATGCGCAGCAAAGGGGTAGGCCAGATTATTGTGGTCTCCCATGACGAGTCCCTTATAGATTCGGCAGACCATGTTTTTCAGGTAGAAAAAGACCCGATTACCAATATGTCGTCCATTGTAAAGCTTTAATACGTTATAAAAGACGTTATTAAAAAGGCTTTAATATCGCCTGCTGCAGGGACTTGATGTTTTCTCTCAAGCACAAGCGTTGCGCCGCTTGATCACGTCGTACTGGCCGTAAAACATCGTTTTCGCTCAAGCCTTTTTTGAAAAGGCTTGACAGACAGGGTTCACCAATATACCAGATAACTGAATAGCTCGTTAATTTCATCTTTGTATTCTTCAAAAAAGCTGTAGTTTTTCACAAGATAGCCTTCTGCAGGGAGGTCTTCGAGATACCCGTACCAATAGACAACCATGCCTTCTCCGAAGATATCTGCATACTCCCGGAACTGTTTCTTCGAATAATGCTCGTGTTCGAAGTCGTCCCCGAAGAGAGCTTTGCTTTCAATCCAGTTGACCATGAGATTGTCTATACATACAGGATTTTCCAGGACGAAATCCGGAGTCTTGCCGTCTCCTTTAGCCCGAATGTCTGCTTCGGTACAATACGAAATTTCCTTATCATCAAGCCATTTCTGAATGACTGCTTCACCCATCTCTCCTTTCTTACACTGCATCTCGTGAGCATGAGGGGAGAAAAAATGATCTACCTCAAGGGCTTTTTTGACTTCCTTTCTAAGGCGGCGGTTTTCGATTAAATCCACATTTTTGAAAAGCCAGTTTATACTTTTCTTTGAGATCTCACAATTTTTCATAATGAGCGATGCCATAAGGGTCGGAGGAAAGCCTGTATATTCCGCAAGATCAAGAATTGTACGCCCCTGCTTCCATTTTAAAAAAAGTTCATTTTCTCTGGAATAAACCTTCCTGTGTTTGAACCTCGTCTTTTTCACTACTTTCTGGTTGAGAATTGTTGCAAGCATGCCTACTGGTTTTGAATATTCCTCCGAAAGGCGGAAAACATCTTTAAAGTCATGTAGTGAGCTGTATATTATCTGGTATGTCTGGCGGTCCATCCTGAATCATCGTATCCTTTTTTGTTTTCTCCCCGGGCATGCAAAATTAAAGTTAAAGAGCATGAAAAATGAGAGTCTTATGATATGAAAAGCCTCTCACAGACGTGCAATTGATTTCCTCATAATTCCTTCTATGCTCATGGTTAATAATCATAATCAATGCCTTAAAACCCGAAACAGCTGGCTTTTTAAAAAAGTCTAGCAGGTTCACTTCAGGAACGCCGGAGTGAAGATAACAATTTTTTCCTTCACGAGTAAGAGACCTTTTCCGGAACTTCTGTCTGTATATCTGAGCCACTTTTTCGGGAAGAAGGCTATTAGCTCCAGAACTCCTCATCATAAGTATCAGGAAGATCTATTTTCATCACTTCATCAAGCTTCTTACGTTTTTCCCTGCTCTCAGGGGATTTTTTTGCTTTTTCTTCTCTCCCTGAGAGGTAAGAGTTATCTTTATCGGCATCAAAGGCTGCAAAGATTGTCGTGTGCTTATCTCTTGAAATGACTTTTTCCGGAGCTCTTGGCTTTTCCTGGATTTTTGGCTGAGTTTTTGCATATATAACTTGATTCTGTTCAGGTGCTTCTTTTTTCAATCTGGACTCCAGCCTTATGGAGGCTTTTTCGGCATCAATCGCAGTATACCTTTCTCTCAGCTTTTCGTCATTGTTTTCCTCAGGCTTCGGGTCAGGCTTTCTTACAGCTGTTTCCTGGAAATGCCGGCTCTGAGTAAAGCTTTCTTCTTTCCTTTCGACCGGTCTTTTAGGAGTGTTTTCTGTGAGCCTTGTGGGGGTCCAGTCTCCTTTTTCAGAGACATTTTTTCTTTTAGAGAGGGGGTGTCTACCTAATTTACGGAAAGTTTCCTCAGCATAGGTATCCTTATTACGGTCAGCTCTTCCTAATTTAATTTTACTTGTTGTGCTGTAGCCTATAATACATGTGGGTTCTTTCGTTCTCCACTCAAGGCAGAAGAGGTGGCACTCCCGCCCTTTACATGTCTGGCTTTCATCAAGTGGACAAACTTCTGGAAGGGTCATAGTACTAAAGACAACAGAATATAAAAAATAGTTAACGGTAATAAAAATTCAAATATTTAATCAGAGTCCTTTGAGGGCATCTGCAATCAGGGGGGCAACGCTCAGCCTGCTCTCTGCTCTTTCAAGGGTGTCGGTACCGATTATGTCCTTTACTCCCGCATTGAAGAGCCTTAAAGCTGCGTTCCTTGCAAGTACAGGGTGTACGCAGGCAATGTAAACTCCAGCTGCTCCCTGGTCTCTGAGCATCCTGATAGATTCGGCCATTGTCCCGCCTGTTGCGATCATATCATCTACAAGGACAACATGCCTACCTGTTACATCGAGATTCTTTGTCTTGATCACAACCGTATCTCCGCTCAGTCTTGTTTTCTCCAGATGATCGTAATCAAAGCCCAGGCCTGAAGATACATTCTTCACAAGTTCTTCAGCTCCGGAATCAGGAGCAATCAGAAGAGGATCTTCCAGGCCAAGACTTGCGATATGTTTCCCAACTAATTTAGCTGCGTCAAGGTTGTATGCAGAGCCAGGGAAATATTTAAGCACGCTTTTTTCGTGGATGTTTATCGTAAAGATCCGGTCAGCCCTGATGCAGCGGGCAACTGCGCGGGCACTGATCGGCTCTCCGGGCTTGAACTTCTTGTCCTGTCTGGCGTATCCCATGTAAGGAATCACGACATTAAGCTCTCTTGCCCCTTCACAGGCATCGATAAGCTGGAGCAGGGAAACAAGGTTTGAATCGGTGGGCGTGCTCTGGATAAGGGTCACACGTTCGTTTTCGGTCTCTTCTGCGATTCGGAGATAAAGTTCCCCATCAGGGAAACGATTAAACTCGGAAAGTACAGGCTCTGTCCCTAAAGCCCGGGCAGTGCGGCTGGCAAGTAATTGTGATGCTGGTCCACCTATGATCTTCAAGATATATACCTCAGTCTGCCGTCTTGATATATCCCATCCTTTAAAAAGCTTATTTTTAATGGGCTTACCCTGGACTTCACCCCTTGAGCTTTTCGAGCACCCTGATATTTCGTATTGATGTATTGGGATAATTCCCATTCTCATCTTTTTCCGCCGATTTAACCATATCCCATATTGTCAACAGCGCTGCCGAAACCCCTGTGAGGGCTTCCATCTCAACTCCTGTTTTCCCGACAGTTCGGACTTCTACCTCAGCCGAAATCAGTTTTTCTCCTATCTCGAAGTCCACATCTATGGCAGTGATCGGGATCTGGTGACACATTGGGATTATCTCCGGGGTCTTTTTAATCGCAAGCACGGCCGCAACCCGCGCAGTTGCAAGCACGTTGCCTTTTTCCACAGTCCGGTTTTTATCTTCTCTATAGTCTCCCCGGAAAGTATAATTTCCCCTGCAGCCCGCGCCAATCTCGGAACCTCACGCTTTTCGCTGATATCTACCATGCGCGCTCTGCCGGACTCAATATGAGTAAATTGCTTTTCCACGAAATCACCGCGTTTTTCGTACTTTATATTGACCTTGATTTATTTGGTTCGAGCCTATCTGGCTTTCAATTTCCTTTGTTCTGGCATTTCAGTGCCTTTTATCTGGCTTTTGAGTCCCTTTTTCTTGGATCAGTCGATTCTGATTTGCTTTCTTTGTGAATAGTCTTCAAGTACTTTCTCTAACTCTTCCGCAAGTTCTCGGGCTTCTTCAAGGTTGAGTTTTATGACCTGTTCGTCTTGCCCGTGAAAAATCGTAAATCTTATTCTGTTTCTTTCGATTTCCAGCTCGATTTTCCTTTCAATTTCCTGTACCATACGAATTGCCTCCCCATTTTACGTACATCAGAATGTTTCGATTAGATTTGCAGCATATCAGTATCAATTACAGCTTTTGATTAATTGTATCATTGAATATTTGCAGCGTTATACTAGATCGCAGCACTAAGTTAATTCTAGCGTTAAAATAATTTACAGTGTTAAATTAATCGCAATATTAAATTTCCAGTCTGGCACTGGAAATTTTAGAGTTCACTTTTCTCTCTTTTACCCTATCTCGGCCTCTTTAATTATTTCAGGAATTTTTTCTATAACGTCCGTTGCAAGCAGCCCGTTTCCTGCCTTCTCAAAAGCCAGATTCCCGGCTGCTCCATTGATATACGCAGCACAGGTTGCCGCAAGGAATGCAGGATTTCTGGAAAAAAGCGATCCTGTAAGCCCTGCAAGGACATCTCCTGTACCTCCCACTGTCATGCCTGCGTTTCCTGTCCTGTTCAGCAAGATCTGTTTTCCATCCGAGATAATATCGATTTTTCCTTTGAGAAGTGTTATAACCCCTTTTTCCTCCGAAAACTCCCTGACGGCTTTAATACGGGACTCCTGGCCTTCAGGGGTTTCCAGATTTCTCAGGCGGGCAAATTCTCCTGCGTGCGGAGTTACTATCAGTTCGCAGTTGCCTGCAAGGCTTTCAAAGATAGCGCCTGATAGAGCTGAGAGGGCATCGGCATCAAGAACGGCTTTCCTGCAAAAGGGCAGGATTTTCCGGACGGTTTCCAGGGTTTCTGCCGCTCTCCCCAGCCCCATTCCCATCACTACCACATCATGGGAATTTATTAGATCCACAAGGATGGAAAGATCTTCCGGGCAGAGAATATCCGAAGAGAGTTTTCGGACAATCAGGTTCGGAGAATAAGATGCCACTACTTCGGCTACAGGCACAGGGACTGCTACGGTTACAAGGTCTGCCCCTGCTTTAAGAGCTGCAAGGGCTGCAAGGACCGGAGCTCCTGAGTACGGACCTCCTCCTATAACAAGAATTTTTCCGGAATCGCCTTTGTGTCCCTCTGACTTCCGCCTGTGTAGCATCATTAGGTCTCCGGGACCGACATATTGTTCGGCGTCTGCAAAGATTCCTATCTCTGCAACCTTTATCACGCCAGTATACTCTTTTGCCTTCTCGCTCAAAAGTCCCACTTTCATACGGTGAAAAGTGACCGTAAGCCCTGCACGCACAGCTTTTTCAAAGCTTCCGTCGTCAGGGTCTAGTCCTGAAGGAATGTCAACCGAGATTACGTTTTTTCCGGCTTTTCCTTCCCGATTTATAAGGTCGATAACCGTCGATTCAGGCTCTCTTATCTTTCCCTTTATTCCGGTTCCGAATACTGCGTCTACGAGCAGGTCAGCTTCTGAGAACCAGTCCGAAGCTGCAGCTTTAAGCTGGCTTGAATCCGTTATTTCGAGCACCTCCGCGCGGCTGAACTTCAGCAGGGAACAGTTGTGATAAGCTTCTTTCGTTCCTATATCCCTGGCTTTTCCCAGCAGGATTACCTTTACAGTGTATCCTGAAGAGCCTGCAAGGTGCCTGGCGGCGACAAAAGCATCTCCTCCATTGTTTCCCCGGCCTGCGATAAAAAGTACCCTGCCGCTTTCAAGCTTTTCCCGCACGTTCCGTGCAATAACGGCTCCTGCATTTTCCATTAACTGGACAGGTAGAAGCCCAAGGCATTCGCAATTTCTGTCTATCGCTTTCATCCTCAAAGAATTGATGCACCTCATAATAATTACCTGCCGGCCTATCTTGTTTTTTCTCCTGTTACACGTTAATTATTCAAATGTTTCTGCAAGCCTCAATTCTCTGGCTTATATACTGTTGTAGAAATTATTATATATCTCCAGAGTAATTGAGGTAATTCATTATGTTTTTACACCGAGGAAAACCTATTTGAGACTATTAAGTATATACGTTACATTCCGATATAACATACTATACCGGGATTACTGAGTTTTCAGTAAAAGCAATATTAGTTCCTTAAAAGCATGATTCATAAAGTATAATTCCGTAAGAGATTAATGAGCTCATCCCAAAACCAATTTATCCTCAAATCGATACGAATTTCAGAACTATTTTCCATAATCAGAAACTCATTGATTATTCCGAATTCGAGATTCAGAGAAACAGTTTTGAGTTCTGAGATAGGCTCAATTAGTAAGATTCCATAAGAGTGTTTAATCAGTAAAAACAACAGTCTAAAAAACCACAGCTAGCATTACAGTTAACTAACTGTAGTAAAACGTGAACAGGCAGGATTCTGATCAAATGTTTGCTTTCCTTTGCGCGTGTCTGGACTTATATAAAATAGGGAGGACTATTTTTGCCTAATTTTTCAAAAGATGCGGATAGCAATCTTAAAAGTACAGTCAAACCCAGATACCTTGTTCTGGGCAGTGGAAGTGTCGGTTTTGCGCTTGCAAAAGAGCTAAGGGAAAGCAATAAGCTCGTAATTATTGTAGATAAAGACGAAGCTAAGGTTGAGACTCTCAGGGAGGAAGGCTTTGAAACAATTGTAGGCGATATTTCCGATCCTGAGCTCGTCAATAGTATTGACCTTAAAAACGTTGTTGTTATACTTTTCCTGACTTCCAATAACGAGGCTAATAGGAAGGGCATTGAAAATTTCAAAAGGGCAATTAACCCTGATGTTCAGCTCTTTTCCCGAGCCTCAGACATTATCAATAAAGAAAAAATGGAAGATCTCGGGGCAGATTATGTCTTTATGCCTTCCAAGCTTGTTGCAAGTTCCCTTTCCCGTTCCCTTGAGAGAGCCGAGTCGGTTCACAGGGGCAACAGGCTTGCGCGGTGGCTGAAGGGAATAAGGGATAAAAAACTCGCTATTGTAATTCACGATAACCCCGATCCGGATGCCATTTCGAGCGGGCTGGCCCTGAAAGAGATTGCAAAGAATATCGGGGTTGAAGCAAACATCCTCTACCACGGCAGAATCGGGCATCAGGAAAATAAAGCCTTTGTAAACCTGCTCGGGATTGACCTCGGCAAGATGGAAGAGGACGGCCTCAAAGGCTACGATGAAATCGCCCTGATAGACTGCTCTCTTGCCGGCGTTAACAATATGGTTCCCCCCAACTCATTTGTGGGTATTGTAATTGACCATCATCCACCAGGAGAAACTGAGATAAAGGCTGAGTACATAGATGTCCGGCCTAATTTCGGGGCAACGGCTACTATAATGACAAAATTACCTGCAGCAGCTCAATATAAATATCTCCAAGACCCTGGCAACGGCCCTGCTCTATGGGATCCGGACTGATACCCAGGATTTCAAGCGGAAGACCGACCCTGCAGATCTTTCAGCTGCTTCGTACCTTTACCCTCTTTCGAACCACGGAATTCTGGACCAGCTTGAACAGCCTTCGATGGCCATCGAAACCCTTGAAGTGCTCGGGGAAGCCATCAGGAACCGTCAGGTACTGGGAAGTTACCTTCTCTCAAATGTCGGGAATATCAGAGATAGAGATACGCTCCCGCAGGCTGCAGATTACCTTTTGAGCCTTGAAGGGATCTCTACAACCGTGGGTTTTGGGGTCACTGAAGACCGGATATATATCCC
>Ga0183099_1000553_pt1 | contig 26496 bp, 20 predicted proteins | sample Biomet1_FD_127788 | JGI IMG/M metagenome (GOLD analysis project Ga0183099, IMG submission 127788) | Microbial communities from bioreactor (seeded with anoxic lake sediment) at LBNL, California, USA - Biofuel metagenome 1 | ecosystem: Engineered > Bioreactor > Anaerobic > Unclassified ...
TGGTACTGCAATGCAATGCGGGAGAGTAGGTAGCCGCCTTCTTTTATTGAAGCCTCGAGGATAGAAATATCTTTCGAGGCTTTTTTGCTTTTATTGGAGCGATCCGATAATCATGTTAATTCTGAGTTATCTGATAAATCTTATAACAATGTTAGGATATTATCTGAAGAGAATCATCTTATGGGTGTTTCGCATGGGCTACTCACGTGGCTTTGGTGTGCAATCACCTTCAGCATATAGCTTTCTCCGCTATGTGGTCAATGAACATTATCCATATTATGCATATCAGAATTTGAAAAATGAGTCGGGTAATGTTAATCCGCTTATTACCAAACTGTCTTGCCTTTATTTTAGATTGGCGAATTTCTGTCAGTCTAAAGTTTGGTATGATTATAAAGCCGGCAATGAGATATATAAGATATATGTTGTTGCTGGATGTAAATCAACATCATTTGTATCTTTTAATGAAGTTGATGACATTGATACTTTTCAAATAGCAAGAATATCTCTTTTGGGTGATTATGAAAAAGTGTATAATCATTTAGCTTCAATTGCTAATAATGATTCATTACTTATCATTGAGGGTATTAAGAGAGATCAAATAACACGTAATTTTTGGAAACAAATAATAGAAGATAATCGCACTTTTGTAACGTATGATTTATATTATTGTGGTGTAGTTTTCTTTGATTCAAATAAGTGTAAATGCAATTATAAGGTGAATTTCTGACAATATATGCCTTTAAAGCTATAAAATTCATAATAATCATAGCTATTTATAAAAATATTTGTATATTTTCTTGTGAATAAAATATATTTTGTTATTTTTGCACGCAAAATTAAAGACAAATATAATTGAACACTATGTATTGGACACTGGAATTAGCTTCAAAGTTGGAAGATGCACCATGGCCTGCAACAAAAGATGAACTGATAGATTATGCTGTCCGTTCAGGTGCGCCACTTGAAGTGTTAGAGAATTTGCAGGAAATAGAAGACGAGGGTGATGTCTATGAAAGTATAGAGGACATCTGGCCAGATTATCCTTCAAAGGATGATTTCTTATGGAATGATGATGAGTATTAAATAGACTCTAATAAAACATGAAGGTCACTCAGTTATGAGTGACCTTTTTGTGTTTTATTATATTTACAATAATTTTGTTGATTGTACGTTATATTACCGTGCGCAGTTTTATAAGATTTATATTTACTATTTTTTTTACTTTCGTCTTCCTTGGGATGAAAGCGCAATATGATGTGTCTTTCAGTCATTATTTTGATATGGAGCCATCTTTCAATCCAGCATCTGTTGGTCAATATAACAAATTGAATATTAATGCTGCTTACGCAATGGACATGGCTGGATTTGAGCATAATCCGCAAACGATGTATGCAGCAGCCGATATTCCTTTTTATTTTATGAGGTCGAATAATGGCGCTGGAGTGCAGTTTATGAATGACAAAATAGGATTGTTTACTCATAAAAAACTGGCGGTGCAATATGCTTACAAACATAAACTTTTTAAGGGAGTGATAAGTGTAGGCGCTCAGGTTGGTATTATTAGTGAAGACTTTGATGGATCTAAAGTGGATTTGAATGAAAGTTCGGATCCTGCATTCTCAACAACTCAACAAAATGGTAATGGACTTGACTTGGCCCTAGGAATGTATTATGTTAGAGGACAATGGTATGCTGGTGTTTCGGCTCAGCACATAAATTCGCCTTTGATAAAGTTGGGCGGCACAAATGAGCTCCAAATAGATCCAACCTATTATTTGACAGGGGGATACAATATAAAGCTTAATAATCCGTTTGTAACAATAAAGCCATCTTGTATTGTGAGAACTGACGGAACCGCTTATAGAGCTGATATTACCAGTAGGTTGGTGTATAGTCATGAAGACAAAATGATGTATGGAGGACTTTCATACAGTCCCACTAATTCTGTGACATTTCTGATAGGAGGAACATTCCATGGATTGGTGTTGGGATATAGTTATGAAGTTTATACATCAGCAATAAATCCAGGAAATGGCAGCCATGAACTATTTGTCGGTTATCAGATGGATATAAATATGGTGAAGAAGGGGAAAAACAAACATAAGAATGTGCGTATATTATAAATATATGAAGAATAAAACATTGATATTCATAAGTACAGTTATCGTCGCATTTGCCTTAACAGGTTGTTTTGGAAGTAAAGCAATGTCTATGGCAGGTCGTGGCGGTGAAGTCGTTGGTGTAGGAGGCAAAAGCTTCAGTGAGCCCACGCCTTTCGGTATGGTAAAAATTGACAGGGGATTTCTGCACATGGGATTAGACAAGCAGGATTCTCTTTTTGGGGCACCGATTCCCACAAAGGATATTTCTGTTGATGGTTTTTGGATGGATGAAACAGAAGTAACTAACTCTAAATATAAACAATTCGTTGTGTGGGTACGTGACAGTATCTTGCGTACACGACTTGCTGACCCAGCATATGCCGGAGACGAGAGTTATATGATTTCTGAAGACAAGAATGGTAATGCGATTACTCCACACTTGAATTGGAATAAGCCATTGCCACGTAAGCCTAATGAAGACGAACAACGTGCTATAGAAAGTTTGTATGTTACAAACCCTGTGACTGGAGATAAGCTACTAGACTGGAGACAGATGAACTATCGTTATGAAATATACGATTATACAGCCGCAGCACTTCGACGTAATCGATTAAATCCTGCTGAACGTTCTTTCAATACCGACCGTGGTGTTTCTAATGATGTTGTAATGATATCAAAGGATACTGCTTATGTTGACGACGGTGGAAATATTGTTAGTAAGACTATAGATCGCCAGCGTAGTGGTCCTTGGGATTTCCTTAATACATACATTGTTAATATATATCCTGATACAACATGTTGGGTAAATGATTTTACAAATTCAGATAATGAGATGTATTTGCGCAACTATTATAGTAATCCTGCATATAATGAATATCCAGTTGTCGGTGTGACATGGGAACAGGCAAATGCGTATTGTGCATGGCGTACGGATTATTTGTTAAAGGGACTAGGGATAGAAGCTAAGTATGTGCAGCGCTATCGCTTGCCTACAGAAGCTGAATGGGAATATGCTGCAAGAGGTAAAAGTGGCAATGAGTTTCCTTGGGACAATGCTGATATGAAAAATGGTAACGGTTGTTATTATGCTAATTTCAAGCCGGATAGAGGAAATTATACAAAAGACGGTAATCTTATTACAAGTAAGGTTGGAATATACGGCTCAAATTCAAGCGGCCTATATGATATGGCTGGAAATGTAGCAGAATGGACTAGTACGGTATATACCGCATCTGGTGTAGCTGCAATGAATGACCTAAATCCAGAATTGAAATATAATGCAGCAAAAGAAGATCCATATAGATTAAAGAAAAAAAGTGTGAGAGGAGGTTCTTGGAAAGATCCTGAGAGCTTTATACGTTCAGCGTGGCGTTCTTGGGAATATCAAAACCAACCACGATCATTTATCGGATTCAGATGTGTAAGAAGTCTTGCAAATACAACTAGTACTAAAAAGAAATAACAGATAATGACAGAATATAGTAAATACAATATAGTCTATCGTCTGCAAAAGTGGATGGATAGTGTTCCGGGACAGACTTTCCTAAACTATGCATATAGCTGGGGTGCATCAATCGTTGTGCTTGGTGCATTGTTTAAGTTGACTCATCTGCCTGGTGCTAATATTATGTTGTTCTTAGGTATGGGTACTGAAGTTTTGGTGTTTTTTATTTCAGCTTTTGATAGACCTTTCGATAAAACAATAGATGGATTGGATCTGCCAACGCATGTTACAGAAGAGTATCTAGAGGGTAAAACAGAACAACCTAAACAGGCACAACCTGTAAATTATCAGCCGATAAAACCACAAATGGTGCAATCACAAGTTCCGTTTGCAGACTCTGTTTCAGTGATGCAGAGGGAGTCGACAATAGTGATGCCTTCTGCCAACCCTGATATGGAGGAAGCACAGAACAACTATGTTACCGAACTTAAAAAACTTACAGAAGTTTTGGGAAAGGTTGGAGATCAAAGTTCACGTCTTGCCCGTGATAGTGAGGAAATGGAAAACCTTAACAGAACTCTTACTGGTATAAGTAAGGTTTATGAAATGCAGTTGAAGAGTGCCAGTCAGCAGATTGGAACAATAGATCAGATAAACGAACAGAGCAAGTTGCTTGCAAAACATATCGAACAGCTTAACGGAATTTATACACGTATGATAGAGGCAATGACAATTAACATGCGTGCCGCAGCTCCTACACAAAATACACAGTTGTAATGGCAATAAAGAAAAGACTTGTATCTCCGCGCCAAAAGATGATAAACCTTATGTATATCGTCTTGATGGCAATGCTTGCGCTGAATATATCAACAGAGGTACTTGACGGCTTCTCGATTGTGGAAGAAAGCCTTAATCGTACTACTGACAATTCATCAAAGGAGAACGAGTCTATGTATACCGACTTCGCAAGTCTTATGAAAAAGAATCCAGCGAAGGTAGAAGCGTGGTTTGCTAAGGCTACAGCTGTGAAACAGATGAGTGACTCGCTATATAATTTTGCGCAGGAACTGAAAGTAGCTATTGTACGCAAGGCAGATGGTAAGAACGGAAACGTCTATAATATAGAAAATAAGGATAATCTTGAAGCTGCCGGAGAAGTAATGCTTTCCCCAATAGGAGGTAAGGGTGGAAAATTGTTTAATGCAATCAATTCATACCGAAATAGCATTGTTGGTATGGTAGCCGATCCGCAACAAAAGAAGATTATTGATAGCAACCTTTCAACGAAGGTTCCAAGACAGTCTAGATTATTAGGGAAGAATTGGCAGGAATATATGTTTGAGAATATGCCAGTGGCTGCGTCCATAACACTGTTATCTAAATTGCAGAGTGATGTGCGTTATGCTGAGGGTGAAGTATTGCATACTCTAGTCTCTAATATAGATATGAAAGATATTAGGGTAAACAAACTTTCTGCTTTCGTAATACCTGATAAGACAACTCTTTACCCAGGAGAACGTTTCAGTGCAAATATCGTAATGGCAGCAGTTGATACTACTCAGCAACCTCAGATATACGTAAATGGACAGCGAATTGCCACACGAAATGGGCAGTATTCATTTACTGCTGGCGGAGTGGGAGAACATTCTTTTGGTGGATATATGTTGATGCAAAATCCCAATGGTGATGTGTTAAAGAGAAATTTCTTGCAGAAGTATAGTGTTATCCCTGCACCAAACAGTGCAACTGTCGCTGCTGATATGATGAATGTCCTTTATGCTGGATATCATAATCCTATGAGTGTTAGTGTACCTGGTATTCCTGCAAATGCAGTATCTATATCAATGACAGGTGGGAATATGATTTCAAAAGGTAACGGACATTTTATTGCTGTTCCTTCGGCAGTTGGTAAGGATGTAACAATACATGTAACAGCACGTGATAAAGGACAGGTACGTTCTTTGCCTCCGTTTATTTTCCATGTGAGAAAGCTTCCTGATCCAACAGCTTATGTAGCTTTAGGAACGACAAGATTTAAGGGGGGAGCAATGCCAAAGGCTTCACTTATGGGAGCACATGGCATTAATGCTGCAATAGATGACGGACTGCTAGATATACAGTTCAAAGTAGTAAGTTTTGAAACGGTATTCTTTGATAATATGGGAAATGCTCTTCCAATAGCTTCGTTGGGTTCAAATTTCTCTGACAGGCAACGTGATACGTTCCGTAGTTTGTCTCGTAATCGAAGATTTTATATAACTCATGTTAAGGCTGTTGGTCCAGATGGAATAACACGAATCCTTAACGGCGCATTAGAAATAATAGTAAGATAAGATGAGAAAGTTATATTTTATGCTATTTATGGCAGTTCTTGCAATGAATGTTTCGGCTCAATCGGCTTTGCGTCGTGCTGAGCAGGCTTCAAAAGCACAGAAGACGAATGCTGATAATGTCACATTGCGGTCACAGATATTGTTTCCGACATCAGCCGGAATGAATGAGGATGTGGTGTGGCGCAGAGATGTCTATCGTGAGTTAAATCTCAATGATGATGCTAATGCTGGGCTTTATTATCCTGTAGAATCATCTGGAAGTCAGATGAACCTCTTTACGTATATTTTTAAACTTATGATGGTGGGACCATCTCATGGTGGCATAAATGTATATCAGTATCGTCTTGACGGTAATGAGCGCTTCACTGATGATGCACTGCTAAAACCATTGACGTTTCTGGATGATCATCACATTTTTTATGAGCGAACTGATCGTGGCATTCATATTGATGACAGTGATATTCCTTCTTCTGAGGTAAAGGGATATTATATAAAGGAATGTTCTTATTTTGACCAGATATCAGCAACATTCCATACTAAAATTATAGCTTTATGTCCAATAATGGAGCGAGCCGATGATTTCGGAGATGGAACAACAAAGTATCCATTGTTCTGGGTTAAATATGATGATTTTGCACCATTGCTTGCAAAGCGTACAATAATGGTTAGTAACATTAATAATGCAGCTGTGATGTCGCTTGATGATTATTTTACGATGAACAGATACAAGGGAAAGATATATAAGACAGCAAATATGCAGGGACGAAATCTGGCGCAATATTGTAAGAATGACACAACTTTGAATAAAGAACAGTTACGAATCGAGAATGAAATTGTTTCGTTTGAAAAGAATATCTGGGGTGATCAGGCTAAAAAAGATTCTTTAGATAAGGTAACTAGTGCAGATAAAAAAACAATAAAAGCGTCACGTCCTATGAACCGTAGATCCTCAGATAGTAGTGCTACTGTCAAAATACGCAGACAGAAACAATCATCTTCTTCAGCTAGTAATGCTCGTGTGACAGTGAGAAGACAGAGACATTAAAAGAGATTAAACTTATAATAACAATTAATTTTTTGAACAATGAAAAAGATTATTAGTTTACTAGTGTTGGCTATGGCAATTATGTTTGTCTCAACTGCCGATGCACAGATAAAGTTCGGTGTTAAAGGTGGACTTAATTTGACAGATATGTCATTTAGCCAAGATGTTTTCAATACATCAAACCGTACAGGTTTCTTTGTTGGTCCAACTGTTAAGTTTACACTTCCTGTTATAGGACTTGGTGTGGATGCTGCTGCCCTTTTCGATCAACGTGATGGTAAGGTTGACGAAACAACAGTGAAACAGCAGTCAATCAACATTCCTGTAAATCTTCGTTATAATATTGGACTTGGTAGCTTAGCTGGAATTTATTTCGCAGCAGGTCCGCAGTTTGGCTTTAATGTAGGTGACGATAGTTATAACTGGACGGATGCTAATTCATATAAGAATACATTCCAGATTAAAAAGTCTAATTTTAGTGTTAATCTCGGAGCAGGAATTACTTTGTTGAAACATCTTGAAATAGGTGCAGCATATAATATCGTATGTGGTAAGACTGGTGAAATAAATGTATGGGATGCATCAAAAAAAATCATAACAAATACTACTCGTAGCCGTTATAATTCATGGCAGATAAGTGCTGCTTATTATTTCTAAACCTAGTCAACGAAAAGATATATTTTTATATAAATGTAAAAAAGCAGATATCCTGATATGAATATCTGCTTTTTTTTGTTTATCTTTGTGTGCCTATGAAGTATGTTGAAGTCATTTTACCGCTACCTCTTGACGGGACGTTTACATATGCCGTTGGCGATGCTTTGTCGTTACGGGTAAAACCAGGTGTTCGCTTGCTAGTTCCATTGGGAAAGAGCAAGCGTTATATTGGCGTAGCAGTTAGTATAACTGACGAAAAGCCAGACTTTGATGTTAAAGAGGTTGTTGCTGTTTTGGATGAAAAACCGGTAATACTTCCAAAACAGCTTAAATTGTGGCAATGGATTTCTGATTACTACCTGTCTACCCTTGGTGATATCTTCAAGGCGGCTTTACCTTCAGGACTAAAAACGCAAGATAGTTATAAACCAAAGACAGAACAATACGTTGGATTAACTGAACCTTATCGCAATGAGCAGGCTTTGCATATAGCTATAAATACTCTTTCTCGTGCAACTAAGCAGCAGAAGGCTTTTATTGATTTTCTGGCTATGTCGCATTGGGATAGTTTGAGTGGTACAGCTAATACTGAGGATATTGTTGAGATAACGAGGGAAGAACTGATGAACTTCAGTCATTGTAATGCTCCATCAATAAAGAATCTTATTGATAGAAGAATCCTTTATACATACGATAAGGAAGTTGGTAGACTGAACAATGGGGGAAAATCTCACTTTGAGAATATAAAGCAACTTAATAAGTTTCAGACAAAAGCGTTAGATGAAATAAATTCGCAGTTTGAAGAAAAAAAAGTAGTACTTCTGCATGGTGTTACTTCAAGCGGTAAAACAGAGATATACATACATCTTATTAAACAAGCTTTGGAAGAGCATAAACAAGTATTGTATCTCTTGCCTGAAATAGCGTTAACGGTGCAGATCATGGAACGACTAAAAAAAGTCTTCGGAAATAAATTAGGTATTTATCATTCCAGATACAGCGATGCCGAAAGGGTAGAAATATGGAATAAGCAACTTTCTGACTCTCACTATGATGTTATACTTGGTGCCAGGAGTGCTGTCTTTTTACCGTTTACTAACTTGGGATTGGTTATTATTGACGAAGAGCATGAAACTAGTTTTAAACAGCAAGATCCTGCACCACGTTACCATGCGAGGAGTACTGCTATAGTATTGGCAGGAATGTATGGTGCAAAAACGTTACTAGGAACTGCCACCCCATCCATGGAAAGCTATTATAATGCTCAACAGGGAAAGTATGGATTGGTTGAATTGAAAAAACGTTTTGCAGGAATAGAACTACCTGAAATAAGAGTTGTTGACCTGAAAGACTTGCAGCATAGAAAGATGATGCAAGGACCATTCTCACCACAGATGTTGGCTTCAATTAGTGATGCTTTGCAGAATGACAAACAAGTGATACTGTTTCAAAATAGACGCGGATTTGCGCCTATGATTGAGTGTCGCGAATGTGGTTGGGTTCCGAAATGTTCAAATTGCGATGTGTCACTTACTTACCATAAAAATCTTAATCAGCTGACTTGTCATTATTGCGGTTTCACATATACGGTTCCAAAGGTGTGTCCGAACTGTGGCAGTGAAAAAATCAACGGACGAGGTTATGGTACAGAAAAGATTGAAGAACGTATCTGTGATATATTCCCAGATGCCCGAGTTGCCAGAATGGACCTTGACACAACTCGTACACGTAATGCTTATGAGAGAATCATCACTGATTTCTCTACTGGTAAGACGAATATTCTTATCGGAACACAGATGATAAGCAAAGGACTAGACTTTGATAATGTCAGTGTAGTAGGAATACTTAATGCTGATTCAATGCTGAATTATCCTGATTTCAGGGCTTATGAACATGCATTCATGATGATGAGTCAGGTTAGTGGGCGAGCTGGACGTAAGGGTAATCGTGGACTTGTGATGTTGCAGACTAAGAGTGTTGAATTGCCTGTAATTGGTCAGGTGGTTAACCATGATTTCAAGAACTTTCAGAAAGATTTACTTGATGAACGTGCTGTATTTCATTATCCGCCATTTTATCATCTTGTGTATGTATTTCTTAAACATTCAAAGAATGAAGTAGTAGAATCTGCAGGTTTGGAAATGGGAGGTAGGTTGAAACAGTATTTAGGTGATAGAATACTTGGACCTGATAAACCGGCTGTTGCTCGTGTAAAGGCTATGAATATACGTAAGATAGTAATCAAACTAGAGAATGGTATCAATCAAAAGCAAGTAAGGGAAGTGCTGCGTTATGTACAAAAACAAATAATGCAGGACAAACGTTACGCTGCCCTGCATATATATTATGATGTAGACCCGTTGTAGGTTTACAAGTCGATGTCAAGACCTACTCCCAGTACTTTATTTGTACGAGTGAAATCATCACTGCATTGTGCGCTGATAGAACTTCCTCCTACAGCGATAGTCTGTGTGTATTCTTTCTTAAAGTGGCTGTAGTTGGTCCAGAAATAAGCAATGTTAAGACTTGCGTTCTTTGCAACTTTTATCTTTGCTCCAAAACCGTAAGAATAACTACTTGTTACGAAACTCATATCATTAAGATAAGTTCCGTCACCAAGTCCGTATTTAGTGCGCTGCATACCACCGCTGATTGTAATGCCCTTTGTGATGTCCCATTCTGCACCAGCAAGATACTCCTGTGTATTACCTGAAAGATATTTCTGTTTGTCATTAGCCATCTTTGCATCCTTGTCGAAGAAGTAATGGTATGAAGCCATTACGCGGACAGAAGGTAACACCTCGTATTGTCCTCCAATAGTAAACACTCCAGGGAGGTCGTTTGGAGTGTTTACTCCATTTTGAAACAAATGTGTATCATCAACCTTTGTGTCGTTTTCGATGTTCAGGTGATTAGTGAATTCAAGGCGTGTACCTAAATTCCATTTTCCGTATTTAACATCAAGACCGATAATTGGAGTTATACCCCATCCTGTCTGTGTGCAGTCAAGGTAACGATCTGCAAAATTTGGTTGTGCTTCAGCCATATTCTTTGCTCCAGTTTGATATGCTGCAGCTGCAGCTTCAAGCTGTGCTTTTATTGTAGGATCGGTAGTTGCTGCTGCTTGTGCAGAATATGTGTCAGACTTTGTTTGGTAGTTTTTTGCTGCGTCTCCGATATAATCATATAGTTTTTGGTCTTTCCCATCTATATTTGCGTGGATGTTTGTGATACTCCCTTGATATTTATTATATATATAGTTGAATCTGAAACCACCATAAGCCGCAATGTGTTCATTAAACTTATAAGTTGTTCCCAACTGAAGTCCGAAAACATATTGCTGACCTTTTATATAGCTGTCTACGCTATATCCTGGAGTTGTTGTCGTCATTTTCATACTCTGAAGTACAGCAGGAATAAGAGCGATCTGGCGTTCAAAAGAACCTAAACCGTCATTGAACGTACATTTGCCACCGCCGCCAATCAGAGAGAATCCCATTTGAAATCCCCATTTATCGTAGTTCTTGGCTACTTGTATTGAAGGAATAAATGGCACAGATGCCTCTCCAGGAAATTTCTTGTTACCATTTTCATCACCACCGTTCATTTTTAATGGCTGATAATATGGTGTTCCCTTTAATGCTGGTATTGTCATTCCACTTACTATAGTACGTGTTTGATATGCACTCTGAACGTTGAAAGATAGATGTAATCCTTTGCTTAGAAAAGCTACACCGGCAGGGTTAGAATAAACACCGTCAATGCCAATTGCACCGTCACGTGCGAAGTTGCGATTGAATGCAATGTTATTGTTTGTGTTTGTAAGCAGTCCGCCAGCCCAAGTTGATTGTGAAGCAGAAACTGCAAGTGCTATAAAAGCAAATTTTAATTTATTCATTTTAAAAACCTATAAAAAAATTCGTCGCAAAGTTACCTGAATTGTTCTAATTGGAACAATTATTGCAGTTTATTTAAAACATGTTAACAGATGCGAACGCGATTATTGCTCATATAGCTTGTTTTTGCGCAACAAAGTCGCACATTCATTAAATGTGCAACAGTTATACAGAGAAGGTATCAGGAATACTATTCTTTTTTAGTTCTGGATATTGTATTCTTGTATGGTAGATAGCTTTCAGTCGTTCTATCAGAATGTGCTTTGCAACACTTATATCACGGAATGTTATAGGACATTCTGTGAAATATCCTGCAGCCACTTTCTCGTCAATTAGTTTGTTTACCATGTTGCTTATGCTTTCTTCGGTATATTCTTCCAAAGATCTCGAAGCTGCCTCTGTGGTATCAGCCATCATAAGTATAGCCTGTTCACGAGTGAATGGGTTTGGACCAGGATATTCAAATATCTTTGCGTCAACCTCTTCGTCGGGATGTTCATTTTTATATTTTATATAGAAATATTTTGCCATACTCTTGCCATGATGCGTTAGTATGAAATCCTTTATTATGTTTGGCAAGCCATATTTTTCGGCAAGTTTTACTCCGTCGTTAACGTGGCTAATAATAATTCTAGCACTTTCTTCACATCGCATGTTGTTGTGAGGATTCACACCAGCTTGGTTCTCTGTAAAGAATACCGGATTTAAAATCTTTCCTATATCATGATATAATGCACCCGTACGCACGAGCAGACTTTCTGCACCAATTTTGTTTGCTATTTCCGCAGCCAGATTTCCTACTGTTATTGAGTGTTGGAATGTACCCGGAGCTATTTCGCTTAGATCTCTAAGTATGCCTCTGTTGGTATTTGAAAGTTCGAATAGTGAAACGTCTGATACAAATCCAAAGGTTCTTTCTATCAAGTACATTAATGGATATGCAAGCAAAAGAAATATTCCGTTGAATACAAAGTGTAAATACATGTCATGATCCATTTTCAATACATCATTGTTCTGTATCATCTGTAATGCAAAATATACCACGATACTTCCTATATTCACTAATAATGCCGTTTTGAAAACCTGTGCTCTCTTAGACATTTCTCTAAGTGAGTATATCGCAATTAGTCCTGCAACTAGTTGGATGATGATAAATTCATATTGATATTTCACAGCTGCTGCACATATCAGAACCATCGTGGCATGGGCAATGAATGCCGTTCGCGAATCCATAAATACACGTACAAAAATAGGAACCATGGCAAACGGTATTATATACACGCTAAATATATTGTGCACCATCATTATTGATACTAAAACCGGAAATATAGTTATGATGGAATAGAGCATCATAATGCTTCGAGGCTTAGAAAAATAATCTTGTCGGAACAGTGCCATGTATATCGTGAGTAGCGTAATCAATATGGTTACATACATTATCTGTCCAATAAGGGTGCTTGTAATCTCTGTTACCGTGGCATTGCGTCGCTGCATTTCACGTTCAAATGAGCTTAGCACTCTATATGTATATTCATCAATAATTTCACCTCGGTCAATGATTTTCTGTCCGCTCATAACCATTCCACTAGCAATAGGAATACTCCCTAACAGATCGTTTTTTTCGGTGTTGCATCTTTTTTTGTCGTAAGATAGGTTTGCTACAATATAATCCGTAAGGTCGCACTTTTGTAATTCCAGTCTGTAGTTAACAAGTTCTGGATCTTTAAGCATATCCTCATATGCTGTCATCGTAGAGTATACCTTGTTTATCTGAACACTTCTTGCTTGTTTTCCCGCAACAACTCTAACCATGTTTGTAGTATCCCTTGCCATACTACTGTATTCCGGTGTGTTTATAATTCCTGTTTGATAAATCTTTTGTAGCTTATTAGCGATGATATTTATATATTCAATAGGCATTCCTTCTATGCCCGACTTGAAATCATTCTTGAATTTAGCGATTTCGTTTCGTGCAATACTCATATTGAAGTTGTAGTATGGCTCGAAATGTTTCAGCATAGAGTCTTGCTCAGACTTTATGTTTTCGTCAGTCTTGTAGATTGGAAAATCAAATTTAGCAATGAATGAACCATACATCCATGGTTTGCCAATGTCATATTTCATTCTTTGTGCTTCATTGCGTGGCATAAACCAAACAATTACCAAAACCGATATTGCTATCAGAGCAGTTCGCGTAAATATATTGCGCCAATATTTACTCTCGTATTTCATTATTATATTCATTATTTCTTGTATTATCTGTTTTACAATGCGAAAATACTAAAAAAATACGCAATACTGAAAAAAATATATTAATTTTGCACAAAATTATTATCTTTAGATATGTCAGAAAGAAAAGTAAGGGTGCGTTTTGCACCTAGTCCGACTGGTGCTTTGCATATCGGCGGTGTACGCACAGCCCTTTATAACTACCTCTTTGCGCGTCAGCATGGAGGTGAACTTGTATTCAGAATAGAAGATACAGACTCCCATCGTTTTGTTGAAGGTGCCGAGGAATATATACTTGAGTCATTCCGTTGGCTTGGTATAAAGTTTGATGAAGGTGTTAGTTTCGGTGGCAAACACGGACCTTATCGTCAGAGTGAGCGCCGTGATATTTATAAGCAGTATGTTAAGCTGTTGCTTGACAACGGTAATGCTTATGTCGCTTTTGATACTCCAGAGGAATTGGAGGCAAAACACAATGAAATACATAACTTTCAATATGATGCACATACTCGTCTTCTGATGCGTAATTCGCTTACTCTTTCAAAAGAGGAAGTTGATAAGTTGATTGAAGCTGGAGTTCAATATACAGTTCGTTTCAAGATTGAACCTGGAATTGATGTTCACGTCAATGACATGATTCGTGGCGACGTTGTTATTAAGAGTGATATTCTTGATGATAAAGTGCTTTATAAGAGTGCTGACGAACTTCCTACTTATCATTTGGCTAATATTGTTGATGACCACTTGATGGAAATCACACATGTTATCCGTGGTGAGGAATGGTTGCCTAGTGCACCATTGCATGTATTGCTCTATAGAGCTTTTGGTTGGGAAGATACAATGCCACATTTTGCGCATCTTCCATTGTTGTTGAAGCCAGAAGGCAAAGGCAAACTCAGTAAGCGTGATGGTGACCGTCTTGGTTTTCCTGTATTCCCATTGGAATGGCATGATCCAAAGACTGATGAAGTTTCATCTGGTTATCGTGAAAACGGTTATTTCCCAGAGGCTGTTGTTAATTTCCTAGCTCTTCTTGGTTGGAATCCTGGTACAGAACAGGAACTGTTCTCTCTTGATGAACTGGTTAATGTGTTTGATATCAGCAGATGTTCAAAAGCAGGTGCTAAGTTTGATTTTCAGAAGGGCATTTGGTTTAATCATGAGTATATTCTTCGCAAAAGTGATGATGAGATAGCTGCATTGTTTGCGCCTATTGTTGCCGATAATGGGGTTAACGAATCTATGGAAAGAATTACAGAGGTTGTTCATATGATGAAGGACCGTGTGAATTTTGTAAATGAATTGTGGCCATTGTGTTCTTTCTTCTTCATTCAACCGTCTGAGTATGATGAGAAGACAATAAAGAAACGTTGGAAGGAATATTCAGCTCAGCAGATGACAGAATTGGCAGAAGTTATTGAGGCTATCGAGGATTTCTCAGTAGAATGTCAGGAGTCTGTTGTAATGAAATGGGTAGAAGAAAAAGAATATAAGTTGGGTGACGTTATGAATGCGTTCCGACTAACTCTTGTTGGCATAGGAAAGGGACCGGGTATGTTTGATATTTCCGCTTTCCTTGGAAAGGAAGAGACTCTAATGCGTTTGCGTAAGGCAATCGAAGTATTGAAGTAACTAAACAACAAGAAGAAATAACCATCAGAGATAGTGTATAATATAATAATATACCTTTATCTTTTAGGGGTGGCAATCGCAAGCCTCTTTAGTAAGAAAGTTAAGAAGATGTGGGCTGGCGAACGCAAGGCCATAGATATCTTGAAAGAGGAAGTTGATCCAGATGCTAAATACATTTGGTTTCATGCAGCTTCTCTTGGAGAGTTTGAACAGGGGCGACCGTTGATAGAAAGTATACGTAAAGATTATCCTGAATACAAGATACTTCTTACTTTCTTTTCTCCTTCGGGTTATGAAGTGAGAAAAAATTATGAGGGTGCAGATATCATTTGCTACTTGCCTTTGGATACAATACGCAATGCGCGTCGTTTCCTTCGTGCTGTTAGACCGGTGATGGCGTTCTTTATAAAGTATGAATTCTGGTATAATTATCTACACATACTAAAGCATCGCAATATACCTGTATACAGTGTAAGTAGTATTTTCCGTCCAGATCAGGTATTCTTTAAGTGGTATGGTCGCCAGTATCGCACAGTATTGAAATGTTTTACTCATTTCTTTGTACAGAATAATGAGAGCAAGGAATTGCTTGGCAAATTTGGTATAACAGAAGTTGATGTCGTTGGTGATACCCGTTTCGACCGTGTACTCCAGATTAAGGAAGCCAGCAAGCATCTGCCTATTGTGGAGAGTTTCACAAAAAATACCACGAAGGTCTTTGTAGCAGGTTCATCATGGCAGCCTGATGAGGATATTTTTCTAAAGTATTTTAATAATAGAAGTGATTGGAAACTTATCATTGCACCTCATGTGATTGGTGAGGATCATATAAAACAGATTCTTAACCATGTTGAAGGTCGCAAAGTGGTGCGTTATACTCAAGCTAATGTAGACAATGTTGCCGATGCTGAAATTTTGATTATTGACTGTTTCGGTCTGTTGTCTTCTATATATAATTATGGTACTGTATCTTATGTCGGCGGTGGTTTCGGTGTTGGAATCCATAATGTATTAGAAGCAGCTGTATGGGATATTCCTGTTATCTTTGGTCCAAACAATAAGCATTTCCAAGAAGCTCAGGGACTGATGAAGGCAAATGGAGGATTCGAGATTACAGATTATGACAGTTTCTGTGAATTCATGTCGAAATTTGAAAATGGAGATGAGTTCTTAGAAAACTCAGGTAAGTCGGCTGGTAAGTTTGTTATGAGTCTTTCTGGAGCATCAAAGAAGGTGATATCATATATATCTTTATGATAAAATAATAAATAAAAAATAGCGGTTCCTTTATAGAACCGCTATTTTTGTTTATATAATTCTGTAATAGTCTTCTTTTCTAGGTTTCACGGTGTGAGGATGGGCTGAAGCATAGCCAAGTGATATCGCTCCTATTCCAACCACATTGTCGGGTAGCCCCCATTCTATCAGCATCTGTTTTCCTTCTTCCGTTTCAAACATTGCGTCTTCTCGGTTTATCCAACAACTAGCCAGACCTATTGAGTGAGCGGCAAGCATCATGTTGCCGATAACCAGACTTCCGTCTTTCACGCTGTTTCCCCAATCGGCGGTGCCAAACACGATTACTATTGTTGGCGCTCCGTAGTAAGGATCGGCTTCTGTTCCCATAAGCTTGGCGTTCATTTTTCTCAGCATATCGCAAGTTTCTTTGTTCTTAACTGCTACTATCCACGAGTCTTGTTTTCCCTTACCTGTTGCAGCCCATGTTCCCGCTTCGAGAACAGTTTTCAGTTCCTCGTCGTTTATCTGTTCAGGCTTGAAACGTCTAATGCTTCTACGTTCTCTAATTGCTTTTAAAACTTCGTTGTCCATAATCTAGTTATTTAATATGATGTAGCAAATTTACTAATTTTATTGTAATCATTTGTGAAATATATCATCTTTTTTAATTTCCACCACTTTACCATATTTTGCAAGAGTATCACGGTTTAAGGTTTTCATGTTTCCTACAATATAATATATTATAGGTCTGTTTTTTACATAATGGTCATAAAATTTATTGCAGTCGCCAAAGCCAAGTTGTGGAATTATTGATGTTGCTGCTGTATTTGGATCCGCAGTATAGCCCTTCATTATATATGAGTCGATGGTGCTACCCATACTGCGAAAGTCTGGATAATGGTTATTGATGCTATTTATCTCTGACTGTTTTGCTGCCACGATATTGTTTTCTCTTAACGGCATGTTCTTATATAAGCTGTCAAGAACTTCAAATGCAGCCATGCTCTTGTCTGATTGTACTCCCATTTTTGATGAGAATCCAGTAGGGTAATTTGCGCAGTGAGGCAACGATGGTATCTGTGTATATCCGTGTGAATAGTAAGCATAAGCGCGGAATTCTCTTATTTCCTGGAACAACACTGATGACATTCCTGATCCGAAGTAATTTCCCCATAATTCTAATCGTGCGCGATCTTCTTCTGTTGGCATTTGCGGCATATTTACGTATGAGCCTATCACCGTCTGGCGTGCTTTCGGATTGTTGTATATATAAATGGTAGTAGTTGGGTATGTTTCTAACTTGTAGTTGACGGGTTCATAATCAAGTTTACTTCTTTCTACAGGTATTTCCTGCGTTATCATATTTTCCACTTCTGAGTCATCAAGTTTTCCGCTATATACAATACTCAGATCGTAGTTTTGTATGTCTTTAAAGAGATTAATCAAATCCTCAGGTTTGATTTTCTTATAATCTTTTGCGCAGCTTCTCTTGATATATATTGAATTGTTGCCATACATTATTTTCTGTCCCATAATATCGGCAATGTTAGCATTGTCCTTGAATGCTGTCTTTTCATCAAGTTTTTTGTCTTTTATGATTTCGTTGAATTTCTTTTTGTCAGCCTTTGGACTGTCAAGAAGTTCGCGCAGTAGTTTCAGTGATGCTGATAAGTTGTTGTCGAAGCCACATAATGTTATTATAAATTTGTTTCTATTGGCATCAATGCTATATGAACTTCCTAGTTTCTGCATTGCTTTTGCAAATTCATTCTTGGTGTTTTTTTCAGTTCCTATATTTCCAATATACTCGGCAACGTCACCAATGCGATTATCGTTGTCAATTCCTCTATGATAGATTAGTTCTAACTTAAACAACTCGTTTGATGGATTCTTAACTGTATAAAGTCTTGCTTTAGGTGCTAATGTTACAGTGTTGGCGTCTTTAGCGAAATCAACTAGTTTTGGCTTTATGTCCTGTGTTGGCATCGCCTTTATTTCTTTTGCATATTCTGACTCTTCGCCTGCATGTTTGGGCTTAATAGGAGAGTACCCTGGTTGACTTACTTTGTCCTTCTGATAATGTCCAAATGTTTTAATTGCCCTTGCGCAGTCATCGCTGAAATATTTTTGAGCTACTCGCATGATGTCAGCACGGCTCACGGCTGCAATATTTTTTCCTTGGTCAAGAACTCTATTCCAAGACAAACAGTGAGATGCGGCAGTTGTCATTATATCTGCTCGGTTGTCTATATTTTCAAGACTTTCCTGTGCACTTTTCTCAAGCATCAGTTTTGTTGAATTTAAAAATTCATCTGAAAAATCACCTTTCTTCAGTTTCTCAATCTGTTCGATGCACATCTTCTCTGCCTTTTTTCTGCTCCCGAAAGGTATGTTTGGTACAAAGCCAACTCCAGCAACGTTTGTTTCTTTGAATGGTGACATCATTGCAATAGCATACATTACTTTATTGTCATTTCGTAGTGAATCAAGAAGACCTGTTTTAGAGCTATTGCTAAGAAGTCCCAGTGCAACAGTGAAGACATTGTAGTCTGAATCTCGATCTATTGGTGCACGATATATTATTCCCCCTGCCTTTATAATAGGTATTGGCAATTTCAGTTTTATGGTTCCTAGGTCTTTAAGCGGCTGTAGTTTGTATGGCTGTTCCTGTTCCACATTTCCAGAACGTAAGCGCCCGAATGTGTTTTCTAGAATATTACTTATTGAGTCTGCATTTATGTCTCCTGTAAGAATCAGCGTCATATTGTTGGCAACATAATATTTATTGTAGAACTTCTTCATTTCGCCAAGTCTTGGGTTCTTCAGATTCTCAGTACTTCCGATGATAGAGTAGGCATATGGGGTGCCAGCAAATATCTTTGATTGAGCATATTCAGCTGGTGCCATGATCATATTGTCTGAATACATGTTCTTCTCTTCATATACAGTTTCAAGTTCGCCCTGAAAAAGTCTGAATACCGGTGACATAAGTCTCTCGCTGTTTAGCTCGCACCATTGGTGAATGTATTGTGGTGAAAAGCTATTGTGGAATACGGTCTCGTCAAAAGATGTGAATGCGTTTAGACTAGTACCACCAAATGATGTGATGAGTGAACTGAATTCGTTTGGAATTGCGTATTCTCCAGCTTTTATGCTAAGGCGATTTATATCTTTTTGAATGATACTTCTCTGCTTAGCGTCTTTTATTTCTGCAAGAATATCATATTTAGCTGATATAGAATCCAGCCAAGGTTTTTCATTAGCATAATCAATGGTGCCTATTCTGTCAGTACCCTTAAACATGATGTGTTCAAAGTAATGTGCCATTCCTGTGTTTGGACAGTCTTTTGCTCCTGCCTTCACGATAACGGCTCCATATACTTTAGGTTGTGAATGGTCTTCGTTTATCCAAACTGTCATTCCGTTGCTAAGTTTCTTTTCGATTACTTTAAGCGGATTTACCTGTGCGTTTGCTGTGGAAAAAAACGCAAGAGGTATTAGAAAAGCCAATAATTTTTTCATGTGGTTCTTGTTTATTATCTTTAATTACTATCCTGTTGTTATAGCATTTATGAATTTTGTTATTAAGTGCCGTAAACCTTTAGATAGTGCAAAATTATTACTTTTTGTCGGTATAATATATGTTATAGTTACGTTTTTTTCGTTTTTTGTCTTATTCCTCTTCTAGATTAACGTAAATAAAGAAAGGCAGATTCCTTTTTTCAGGATATCCGCCTTTCTTTTTTTGTATTTATTTTATCCTATAGAGATATATTCTTTACATGGGACATCCATGTTCGTCGTCATCTTCCATATATACACCAAGTTCTCTGCCCATTCTTTTGAGTCCTTCCATAAGATTAGCTCTTGTGCTGGCTATGTTTATGCGAAGATAACAGAATCCTTCTTTTCGTCCGTACATAGTTCCGCTGTTTATCTTTACTTTTGCATTATCAAGCAATTTTTTCGCAGCTTCGTCGGCGGTGAGTTCTATTCTAGAAATGTCTATCCATACAAGGTATGTTCCTTCAAGGCGTATAACCTCTAGCTTTGGCAGATATTCTGTAAAGAAATCCTTAAGAGCCTTATAGTTGTCGTATAGGTATTCGTTAAGCTCGTTAAGCCAATCCTCACCGTTGTTGTATGCTTCCTGTAATGCAATTACACCAAACGGATTCACGTCGCATACTTCATTGATGTTCAAAGCTCTGTCTATACGTCTGCGCAGAGTTTGATCGCTGCATATGATATTAGCTATTTGCAGACCCGCAATATTGAATGATTTTGACGGAGAGTTGAGAATGATACTGTTGTTACGACATCCATCGCTCACGCTGGCGAATGGGGTGAATGTATATCCTGGCATAATCAGTTCGCAATGTATCTCATCGGAGATTATCTTAACTCCATATTTTTCGCAGATGTCATTAATGTGCAGCAACTCTTCTTTGTTCCATATACGTCCAGAAGGATTGTGAGGATTGCATAGCACGAATACTGTAACCTTTGGATCAGCGCATTTACGTTCAAAGTCGTCGAAATCCATTACAAAGCTATTGCCTTCTCTTTTTAGTGCAGTTTCAGCTACCTCGCAACCACAGTTCTTTATGCTTGTGAAGAAACAGTTGTATGCCGGAGTCTGTATCAGTACCTTTTCTCCTTGCATGGCCAGAGCCTGCAATGAAGCTGTCAATGCAGGAACTACGCCTGATGTATATAAAATCCATGAACGGTCTATCTCCCAGTTGTGACGGCGCTTAAACCAATTAGTTATCGCTTCGTAATAACTGTTAGGAACTTGCGTGTAGCCAAATACACCATGCTCAACACGTTTTTTCAGCGCCTCTATTATGCAAGGTGCTGTTTCAAAGTCCATGTCGGCTACCCACATAGGGATTACTCCTTCTTCTGGTAAATCCCACTTGTATGAGTTTGTGCCGCGTCGTTCAATCAGTTTGTCGAAATTGTATTTCATATTTATCTTGTTTCAATAACGCAATCTTTCCCCTTGGTATATTCATCGTATGAGATTTTACCAATTTCATCGGCTATAATTTTTCCGCTTATAGGATTTTTAATTTCTGTTATTTTCCCGCTTATGCTTGCGTTTATATTAGTGCTGTCTTCAAATGCACGGTCACATTCTGCATCGAATGTGCAGTCTTCAAGAATTATTCCATTAATATAGCATAGTGGTTGTTCGCCGCTTATGTGACATCTCACTAACTTTATGTTTTTGCTGTGCCATGCAAGATATTCACCACTTAGTTCAGAATCATATACTGTCACGTTGTCACATTCCCAGAAACTGTCTTTAGTTGTAATTTTTGCATTATGTATCTCTACGTTATGACAATATTGAAACACATATTTTGAATCGCTAACAAGACCGTCTACATATATGTTGCTCGAAAACATGAATGGATATGTGCCTTCGTGAAGTTCCACATTCTTAAGTTTCAGCCCGTTTACTTTCCAAAAAGTCTCGTCAGCATCATTGATTTTCACATTTTCCAGTTCTAGATTGTTCATCTCTCTGAAGAATTTAGGCCCGTCAATCACAGAGTCCTGCATTTTCATATCGTTGCTGTACCAAATGGCAGAACGGCTTTCAGGAGCGAAATAGCAGTTTGTTATAATGCTTTTGTCTACATGCCACCAAGGATATTTGCCATAGAATTTGGAATTATCACATTCCAGATTCTCGCAACATTTTATTCCAGATTCACCATCAATAATGGTTATATCCTCAAGTCGTGTATTTTTTTCGCCGAAGAGAGGGCGCTCTCCACCAAATTCCTTATTCTTTATTCGTTTCATACTTTTGTTTAATACCTATTTTATTTATATCATAAACTCACGGTACAAAGATACAAACATTATACCAAACTTGCTGTATACAAATTACGGATAATTTTCGTGGGTGTCCCTCTATGAGAATTCATTTTTTTATTTATGGAGCTACGTTTGAGTCCGAATTCCTTAAAATAAAAGGAATGGTAGCAAAAAATAGAAAATCTAGTTATGCTAATCTATGCTCTAGCTACGTCTTTATAGCGTTTAATGATATACTTGATATTATCTAACAATTTTGTACTATAATCATAACTCCGTGATAATGATTATGAAATATAACTATCGTACCTTTGCATCGACAGACAGAAAGATGTGCAAATTCAAGAGAAATGGACGAAACTCAAGTATAGCAAGTTATCTTAGAGAATACATATATAGGAAAGGATATACTTGCTGACAGGAAACAGATGACGATGGCGTTAGTCGGGCTTCAAGGCGTAACTCGGAGACGGTTATATTACAAATCATCGAAATCTGTTCCGTCATAGTGAACGATATATTCATCAATATAATTTCTATTAGTAAAGTTGCTAACCTTATTATTTAAAGATAATCAATCCCCCGAATAAAGTCAAAAGTGTAATTTCTGATTTTATTCGGGTTTATACTTTTTAAAAGTTAGCCTGTATTACTTGTAACATAAATGTAAAAAATATGTAAAAGCTTTATAATCTTAATGAAATGAATGCGAAATATTCTGATGGTACCTTTGCAGCATGATTTAGAAATAATAAACTCATATTAATTAAAAAACTAAAAAGATGAAAAGAATTTTTATTTCAGTGATGAGCATTATGCTTGCAGGAGCAGGTATGGCACAGGAGACCACTAGTACATTTAAACCAAGTGGAAGTCCAATAGTCACAGTATTCACTGATTTCAGGGTGCAATCTACAGATGGTAAGACAAACACTGCTTTCGAGATTTCAAGAGCTTACTTAGGTTACGCCTACAACTTCTCACCTTATTTCTCTGCAAAGGCAGTCATGGATGTTACAGATAAAAATAACGGTTATCAGGGTTCTGCTTACACCGCTTATATAAAGAACGCTTATGGAGAATATTCAAGAAATGGACTTACCATTGACTTTGGTTTGATAGGTACCAATACTTTTAATTTACAGGAGTCTCTATGGAGCAAACGTTATCTTTTGAAATCATTCCAAGATCTTAATGGATATGCATCAAGTGCAGACCTTGGATTGGGCATCAAATATCAAATAGTTCCAGAGTTGAGTGTTGATGCTCAGGTTGTAAATGGTGAAGGTTACAAATCATTACAGTCAGATAGTGCTGTTAAAGTTTCTGCTGGATTGACATATCAGCCAATAAAAAAACTATATCTTCGTGTTTATGGAGATTATCAGAAGAAACAGGAAGCTCAAACTACATTCAATGCCATGATAGCTTATAAAGACGATAAGTTTACAGTAGGTGGAGAATATAACTTACAGACTGGCCATAACAAGGTTAAAGACCATAATTTGAATGGATTATCATTCTGGGGTACATACAATCCATGTAAGACATTTGCAGTATTCGGACGCTATGATAACTTAACATCAAAGAAACTCAATGGTGCAAGCAATGGCTGGAATGCTACTGACGGAAACCTTTATACAGCTGGTCTTGAAATATTACCTGCAAAAGGTATTGCAATATCACCTAACGTGCAGATAAGTGATCCTTCTAAGTCAGGTTCTAAAACATCAACAAGCTATCTTGTAAGTTTCAAGTATAGCTTATAAACATAAACAAGAAATAGTTATATTACTATAGTCTGTTAAAAACAAAAGATAAATTATTTTTTAAATATAAAATTATATGAAAAAGAGTATCGTTTTAGTTGCATTGTTGAGTCTGATGACTCTTGGCAACAAGGTTAGTGCGCAGTCAATATCAGGTGCAGGAGCAACATTCCCAGAACCATTCTATAATGCAGCATTTGCGACTTATCAAAGATTAGCAGATGCAAAAGTAACTTATGGTGGTATTGGCTCAGGTGGTGGTATCCGCAGTCTGAAAGATAAAATTGTAGATTTTGGTGCATCAGATGCATTCCTTACAAATCAAGAACTTCACGAGATGCCGGCTCCTATCGTTCATATTCCTACATGTAGTGGTGCGGTAGTTGTAGCTTACAATCTACCAGGTGTAAAGCAGATTAAGCTTACTCCTTCTGTTTTAGCTTCTATTTTCTTAGGACAAATTAGAAATTGGAATCATCCTGCTTTGAAAAAATTGAATCCAGGCGTGAGATTCCCAAATAAGGAAATTACTGTAGTTCATCGTTCTGATGGTAGTGGTACAACTAATATGTTTACAGATTATCTCACTAAGGTAAATAACGTATGGCGTTCTAAGGTTGGTGCCGGAAAGACAGTAAACTGGCCTGTAGGTGTTGGTGCAAAAGGAAACCCAGGTGTTGCAGGTGCTATTCATCAGACACAAGGTGCTATAGGATATGTAGGTTCTGAATATGCTTTCGCACAGCGCGAACCGTCAGCACTTATCCAAAACAAAGCAGGAAAGTTCATCAAAGCTACAGTAGCTTCTACAAGTGCAGCTGCAAAAGGTAAAATCCCAGCAGACACACGTGTTATGCTTACAAACTCTTCTGCCCCAACAGCTTATCCTATTGCAGGTTTTACATGGCTAATAATCTACAAAGATCAGGCTTACAATAACCGCAGTTTAGCTCAGGCTCAGGCAACACTGAAACTAATAAACTGGATGATAAGTCGTAATGCACAAGCATTGGCTGTTAAAACCAATTATGCCCCACTTCCAGCAGGTGTAGCAGCAAGAGCAAAAGCTATATTACGCACAGTGACTTACAAAGGAAAAAGAATACTGAAGTAAATGAATAGTGATAAAATTCTGAAACGCGTATTGTTCTTCTCCTCACTGGTTATCGTTATGATAGCCGCGGCGATGGTGTTTTCACTGTTCGAGGGGTCGTTACCGTCAATATCCAAATTTGGATGGCGGTTTCTGATCTCTGATCAGTGGAATCCAACCCAGGGGAGCGAGAACTATGGCGCGTTACTCTTTATAGTCGGTACTATACTCACATCAGTTCTGGCTCTGGTTATCGCAATCCCCTTGGCGTTCTGCACATCCCTGTTTGTTGCAGAATATTTTCGCGGTACAAAGCTCGCATCTATTGTTGGCACATTAGTAGATCTCTTGGCTGGTATTCCGTCTATTATATATGGTCTATGGGGTTTCTATATCCTATGTCCGTTGGTAGTTGAGGCTGGTTTAAGTCCACAGGGATTTGGAGTATTCACATCCGCCTTTATACTTGCCATAATGATTGTGCCTTATGCCACATCTTTGAGTAATACAACTATAGCGATGGTGCCAAACGATCTTAAAGAAGCCGCCTATGCTTTGGGTGCCACTCGATTGGAAGTGATACGCACGGTTATATTGCCAAACGCTCGTTCTGGAATGACGGCAAGTTACATATTAGCTTTTGGTAGAGCAATTGGTGAAACTTTGGCTGTGACAATGCTTATTGGTAACGAAAATGCGATACCACATGGACTCTTCTCAACAGGCAATACAATGGCTAGTGTTATTGCAAACCAGTTTGGGGAAGCTAGTGGATTACAGCTGAGTTCGTTGATAGAGCTTGCTCTATTACTCTTTGTGATAACTACTATCATCAATGCGATAGGAAAATATATAATTAAAAAGATTGGATAATGGATAATATTATTAATATAGGGAAAACTGCAGGACTGTTATCCTCAATTGGTTATAGAAAAGCTAAAAACAATATCTTCAAGATACTTGTGATGGTATTTTCTTTCCTTACAATCTCTATGGTTTTCTTGATTATCGGTACATTGTTGGTAAAAGGTTACAAACAAATCAATTTGGCTTTCTTTACCCAAGTAGCTCCAGACACCTTCACGGCAATGATGGCTACAGCCAATGGAGAGGTTATTCCGGGAGGAATAGCAAACGGTATACTTGGTTCAATCTATTTGGTTCTTATCGCATCTGCAATAGCAATACCTATGGGAATAGTAATAGGTGTATATCTTTC
>Ga0183099_1000554_pt1 | contig 26454 bp, 23 predicted proteins | sample Biomet1_FD_127788 | JGI IMG/M metagenome (GOLD analysis project Ga0183099, IMG submission 127788) | Microbial communities from bioreactor (seeded with anoxic lake sediment) at LBNL, California, USA - Biofuel metagenome 1 | ecosystem: Engineered > Bioreactor > Anaerobic > Unclassified ...
CTCCAAGCGGATCTTGTTGCGCCGATAAGCCGGTTCCGCATTGGTCGCATCGAAGCGCGGCCGCAGTTCCCGAGCCGAGCAGTAAGCCTGCTCCTCCAGCACTGTTGCTGCCTGTTGCCAAACAGCCAAAGCTGCGGCATGAATAAAAGCGTGTTCCTCAGCCAGCAGCGTCGCCGTGCGGCAAAGCGTCTCTTCAATCGCCGGATTGTAATCTTTTTTGAGTACCGGCATGAGCTCCAAGCGGATCTTGTTGCGCCGATAAGCCGGTTCCGCATTGGTCGCATCGAAGCGCGGCCGCAGTTCCCGAGCCGAGCAGTAAGCTTCGATATCCGCCCGTGTCACGGACAAAAAAGGCCGGATGATGCCCGCCGACTGCGGCCGTATGCCCGTCAGCCCGCGGCTGCCCGCCCCGCGGAACAAATGCAGGAGCATGGTCTCCGCCTGATCGCCCTGATGATGCGCCGTCGCAATTTTGGCCCCGCCAAATTTCCGGGCTATTTCGCGCAAAAAACCATAACGCACTTCGCGGGCAGCCGTTTCGGCAGACAGCCTGTGACAGGCCGCATACGCTGGCACGTCAACAGACCGCACTTCGCAGTCCAACCCGTTCTGTTGGCAATAATCTGCGACAAACGCCGCATCAGCCCGCGAAGCCTCACCGCGAAACATATGGTCGAGATGTGCCACCTGCAATTGCAGCCGGTATTCTTCGCGCAGCTGCAAAAAGACATCAGCCAGTGCCAACGAATCCGGCCCACCAGAACAGGCAATAACAATGGAATCACCCGCTGTGAACAGCTCGTTTTCCCGGCACCATTTCTTTACTTTTTCCAACATGACAACGCATCCCATCTATCTTTGCAAGTACAAGCAGAAAAAAGCACCCCTCTCAGAGTGCTTTCAAACATCAGCTATTCAGATCTACGCGAACCGCCGCGGCCGCCGCGTTTTGAATCCGTACTTTTTCTTAAATCAGTGAGTCTCTCGTCACTGTCTTTTAAAAATTTCGTCAACTTATCTTCAAAAGAAGGAGCATTAAATCGATTATTCGGTCTCCTGAAATCATGTGCTGGTGCCCTGCGAGGTGCCGGCTTATAACTAGGGGAAGCCGTAGTTCTCTGTTCCATTGGTTCCACAGGTTTCTTTTCCTGCAACTGCTTGATTGACAAGCCAATCTTGCCGCGTTCATCAATCGTCAGTACTTTTACCTGTACCTTATCCTTTTCTTTAAGGAAATCTTTCACATCTCTTACGTATACATCTGCAACTTCGGATATATGAATCAAGCCTACTTTACCACCCGGCAATTCAACAAATGCACCAAAATTTGTGATTCCGGTTACAACGCCTTCTACCACACTGCCAACTTCAATGGACATACTAATTTTACTTCCTCCTTAAAATTTACATTACACCGTTATTATAACCTTCCAGCTTCAAAGGTGTCAAGAAAATACCGCCTACCGCTTCGACGAAATATACGGCATCTCACCCTTTTTGGTCATTCCGAGTTCCTCGCGGGCAACCTTCTCTATATAATCCGGTTTTTCCAAATTATTTTTTTCCTGCCGGAGTTCTTCATTTATTTTTTTCGCTTGATTGAGCCTTACTTCTACCGTCATCTGTTCTTTGGCTATAGCATTCAGGCAAAGCTGCTGCTGTACTGCTGTATAAGAAAAATATCCTACCGCCAAGATCAGCAGCACGATAAACCAATTAAAACTGCGTCGGCCATATTTCATGCTACCACTCCCTTGCTTCAGCATTATAAATAAAAAAACCTCTGTAGTTTATACTATACAGAGATTTTTCCTGGGGTGCAATACCTTATACATATTTTCTCTTTTCCCGTTCTAATGAATTGCACAACGGCATCATTCCGCATGCCACTGAAAATAATCGGTCGTGGCGATGCGGCGGTACACGGAACTACAGGCATCGCAGATGAAATGATCCAAAACATCATGCATGTTGAGTTTACCGTCCACAATGCGAACCGGCTCACCTTCGACAAAGAGCATATTCGCACCGCAGCGCGGGCACTCGCAGTGGCCGGACGCATCGCGCTGCAGACGCATCGGCTGCAGATCGCCTACGGCCATAGCCTTCTTTACTTTTTTATATACTTTTTTCGGCAAGGGATAAGCATTATAGTATTCCGTATGCACGAGCGGACGAAAAATCAGCTTGCAATCCGAACAAACATAATGCGATTCCGTATCATCCATATTCACTTTGCCTTGCACGATTTTTACCGGCTCGCCTTCAACAAACTCAAGCAGATTACCGCATTCCGGACATCTGCGCTTACCGTCGGTCCCGCAAATCAATTGCTTCGGCACCATAAGCAATCACCAAATTTCTTATTATTTGCTTTAAAAGCCTCCAAGCAAAGACACCTGCGGCTTTTTTATTTAAATTAAAACAACCTGAAAAATTAATATCTATAGTTCTATCTTACCATAGAAAGGCGCTTATTGTATATATATAATGAACTAGTTCTTCGCTGATTTTCCTGCCAACTGTAGGCTTCTGTTATGATTTCTTATACAACAGACAATGGCTTCTGCCGCACCGGTTTTCTTGAGCAGATGCGCATTTTGCCGCATCTGCTCAAGCTTTACCGTGTCCTTTAAGAGTTCTTCCACCATCGCACCGATTTTTTTATTTTCCTTAATCCAAATCGCCGCGCCTTTGCCTGCGACATACGCGGCATTTTCCGTTTCCGGCCCCGGGATTGGCTGATGCAAGAGCATCGGCAGCTCCATCGCCAAAGCCTCACAGATCGTCAGTGCGCCCGGCTTGCTGATCAGAAAGCTGGAAACCGCCATCAGTTCCTGGACATTATTTGAATATCCCCAGACTTCAATTTTATGCTTTGAATGGCTCGTGTATTTTTTTATTTCCGACCAAAGGGAAACATTCGCCCCCGTCACAACCAGAATCTGCAAAGGAATAGCAAGCGTTTCGAGCTGCTGCAATGCGACCTTTACGCCGCCGAGCCCCAGGCCGCCGCCCATGATCAAAGCAATCGGCAAATCCGAGCGCAGATTGAACTTTGTCAAAAGCGATGGCCGGTCATACGCGAGGCCGAATACCCGGTCAACCGGTATGCCGGTCGCCTGAATGGTTTCTTTGGCGACGCCGCGACGAGCCAGCTCAGTGCGCGCTTCTTCCGTGGCAACAAAATATAAATCAATATTCTTGTAAACCCACATCTGGTGGATCGAAAAATCCGTTATAACACAGGCCAATAAAACATCAATTTTTTTGTGTCGCTTCAGATATGCTGCTGCGGCGCAAGGAAAGGGATGCGTGCAAACTACGATATCCGCCTGATACCGCTTGACCAGTTCTTCCATATTGTGCTTCATGGCCAGTGCCAACATGCTTTGCGCCGAAAAGCCCCGCAGGCGGCCACCCGTGAAATTATATAAAAAATCGTATACGTTCGGCATGAAATCCAACATTTTCAAATACACGGCTTTTAAAAAACCATTGAGATATGCTGTCTTCGTCGACATGAAATCCACCGTATGGACAGCGGCGTCCGGATATTTTATTTTCATCTCATTGCCAATAGCTTCCGCTGCCTTATTGTGACCCGAACCTATAGAAGCCGTAACAATAAGAATATTTTGCTTATACATGTTTACTCGTTCCTCCAACGTATCATGCCTAATACATTCCAGAGCCTGCGAACGATGCTTTCCCATTCAATCAAACCCGTTCTTTTCTCTTTTAGTAGATTATACCATACATGGATACATTCTAACACATTCATTCTGGGCTGTAAAATAAACCACTGTTATTAAAATAGTCCCATCTGCTGAATTTTTGCTGAAAGAATTTCATCAATAGGCCGTCAGACCGCCATCAACGTTCCAGGCCGCTCCAGTGACAAAGCCGGCAGCCGGAGATGCCAGAAAGCAAATGACCTCGGCCGCTTCCCTGGCTGTGCCGATCCGCCCCAGCGGGTACAGGGCATTCATCTCACGTCGCTCCTGCTCCTGATCAATCGCACCAGCAAGCTGTGCCTGCGTCAGCGGGGTATCAATATCGCCCGGGCAGATACAATTGACCCGAATGCCGTGCATCGCCAATTCCAGGGCCAAAGCTTTGGTGTATACCGTAACGGCTCCTTTGGAAGCGCAGTAGGCCGAGCACAGATAATTGCCGTTGATGCCTGCATCCGACGAGACATTGACGATCGCCGCCGCCGGGCTTTTTTTCAGCAGCGGCAGAGCGTGCTGGCACATAAAATAGGTTCCCTTTATATTTACCGCCATGATCCGGTCAAACGACTCTTCGGTCATATCCTCAAGAGCACATTCAAAATAAATCCCCGCCGAATTGACCAAGGCATCCAGCGAGCCAAACTTTGCCGCAGCTGCCGCAGCTGCAGCCTGACAGCCAGCGACTGCGGCAACATCAGCAGCGACAAAGCTGACCTGCGCACTATACTCCTGCAGCTGCCGAAGCGCTGCCGCTCCGCGCTCGGCAGAACGCCCGACAAGAAGAACCTGATAGTTTCGCGCCAGCAACAGTTTCGCTGTTTCCAGACCAATTCCGGACGTTCCGCCTGTAATCAAGGCTGTTTTTTTTCTTTTCGTTTCCTGCATAAAACACCCCTAAAAAAAAAACAAAAGCCAGGTTCTCAGAACCCGGCTGTCTGTTTTATTTGTTTACAGCATCTTTAAGTGCTTTACCTGCTTTGAATACAGGATTTTTGGAAGCCGGGATCGTAATTTCAGCACCAGTCTGAGGATTACGGCCTTTTCTTGCTTCGCGTGCTTTTACTTCGAAAGTACCAAAGCCAATCACTTGGACTTTGTCATCTTTGACGAGTGCTTCTTCAACACTGGCAAATAATGCGTTTACCGCTTTTTCTGCGTCTTTTTTCGTTAAGCCAGCCTTATCTGCAACGCTAGCCACCAATTCAGTTTTGTTCACGAGTATAGCCTCCTTTGAAATGATTACGTTTAGCTTAATTCGCTATTAGTCCGCTTATTCCTCTTTATTTACCGCATTTTCTGCAAAAAAATATAAATTTTAAAAAAATCAGAGGAAAAAGGCGGAAACTCCCACTATTTTTGCATTTTAGCCGCATTCCAAAACGCATCAAGTTCCGCTAAGGAAAAATCCGGCCAGGCTTTGCCGCTGTTTTTCACAGCTGCTTCTACGACCAAAAACCGCTGGCGAAATTTATGATTTGTCCGGTTTAGGGCAATCTCGGCATCTACCTGCAAAAAACGGGAGAGATTCACGGCTGAAAAGAGCACATCACCCAGTTCTTCTTCTATGGACTCCGGCGTTCCCGCCGCAACAGCTTCCTTCAATTCCACAATTTCCTCTGCCAGCTTATCCCATACCGGCGCTATGGACTGCCAGTCAAAGCCGACTTTTGACGCCTTATGCTGCAGCTTATAAGCCGCCATCAGCGACGGTAACCCCTGAGGTACACCATCGAGTGCAGACTGTCGTTCCTGCTTTTCCGCTTTTTTGATTTCCTCCCAGTTTAAGACGACTTCCCCGGCATCCTTGACCGATGTCTCACCGAACACATGCGGATGGCGGCGAATCAATTTTTCCGTAATACCCGCAATGACATCCTGCATCGAAAACACTCCGGCTTCCTCCGCCATCCGGGCATGAAAGACGATCTGCAGTAAAAGGTCTCCGAGTTCTTCGCACAGAAGCTCACCATCGCCCAAATCAATGGCTTCGATGACCTCATATACCTCTTCAATGAGGTTGCGGCGCAGTGAGCTGTGCGTCTGCACGATATCCCACGGGCAGCCGCCCGGCGAGCGCAGTTTTTGCATAATATCGGTTAAAGGTTCCATATCAAAAGCATTCGCCCCCATTTGATACGCCGGCACGTAAAGGCTGGTCAGATGATCGATATTTTCCTGCCGGTCGATTTCATAAAGCGGCAGAACCCGGATTTCTTCGTCGGGCAAACCGAGATTGCGCACAAGCGTCACTTTATGATCGTCTGGATACAACTCCATAAGATTCAGCTTCGTCTCCGATGCCACCTGAGGATTATAGACCTGCGTCACCACGAGGCCGGTCGGCATATCGGGCGGCAGATTCACTAAATCGGCCGCATCCATAATCGTGAGGCCCTCGATCGGATCAATGCCAAGGCGTACATAAAGAACTTCCGCAAAACTCATGCCCGGCAGGATTTCCACCGGTACAGCCGCAGCTTTGGCTAAATCGCGGATCAAGACGACCGTTCGCTCAGCCACAAGCGGACTGCCCGGCACAGCGTAGACAACGTCCTCGCCGCGGTTGGCCCGACCGACGACATCATTGGCAATCACTCCATATACTTCTTCAAACGATGCGCCCTGCTCGTAAGCCGCATCGTAGGAAGCAAATTTCACGCCACGCTTTGCTATCTCTTCTACCGTCGGATGTTTAACCGTCCGCAGCAAAAGGACTTTCGCCTGTTGCATTTTTTCCCAGGTTTCCATAGTGATCAGACCAAAAGTGCCCGGTCCCAATCCCACGATTGTTATTCTGCCCAAAAAAAGGCCTCCTCTATCAAATCTGTTTCTTTAATTTTTCTGCGTCTTCTCCCGCGAGCATCAACAAAATCCGCGTGAGGTAATTCAATACATTTTTTTTACTGCCCGGCGTCATTTTTATGCGCATGAGTTGGGCCGCTCCAGGCAAAAATTTGACCACGGAGCCGAGCTGATTTTTTAATTTCAGCATGTTGTCTACTTGAAAAGATGGCTCCGGCCCAAAGGTGATTTCCAGGAAAAGCGGCTTTTCGACAATTGCCTTGATGCCAAGATCGCGGGCATAATTCTTAATTCGGGCGACCTGCAGCAAATTCATAACCACCGGTGTCGGCTCGCCAAAACGATCAATAAGCTCATCAATCAGTGTCCGGATCTGCTCGCTGTTTCGCAGCGCTGCAATGCGCTGATAGATTTCGATCTTGTGCATCGCATCCGTGATGTATTCCCCATCGAGATAAGCTTCTACCTGCACCTCAATCACCGGATCCACCTTAGCGGCAATTTTTTTGCCGCTTTTGAGTTCCTGCACCGCTTCTTCCAAGAGGCGGCAATACATTTCAAAACCGACGCTGGCGATATGGCCGTGCTGCTGTGATCCCAGCAGATTCCCCGCGCCACGGATTTCAAGATCGCGCATCGCAATCTTGAAACCAGCACCGAGTTCAGCAAATTCCTTGATGGCCTGCAGGCGTTTTTCGGCAGTTTCCGTCAGCACCTTATCAGCCTGATAGATGAAATACGCAAAGGCCATATGATTGGAGCGACCAACGCGCCCGCGCATCTGGTAAAGCTGCGACAAGCCAAAATGATCGGCATTATAGACGATCATCGTATTCGCATTGGCCACATCCAGGCCATTTTCAACGATGCTCGTCGCCAGCAGAATATCGTATTTGTTTTCGTAAAAATCACTCATGACCTGCTCGAGCATTTCTTCCGGCATCTGTCCGTGGGCCGTCTGAATTCTGGCATCCGGCAGCATTTCCGCGAGCTTGGCCCGCATCTTGTCGATGGTCTCGACGCGGTTGTAGACAAAATAAACCTGCCCACCACGCTTCATTTCCCGGCGGATGGCATCGCGAACGATGCCGTCATTATTTTCCACAACATAGGTCTGCACCGGAAATCGCTCTTCCGGCGGCGTTTCAATGATGCTCATGTCGCGCGCTCCAACGAGGGACATGTGCAGTGTCCGCGGAATCGGTGTGGCGCTCAGCGTCAGAACATCGACATCCTTCGCCAGTTTTTTGATTTTTTCCTTCTGCGCTACACCAAAACGCTGTTCTTCATCGACGACCAAAAGCCCCAGATTTTTAAAGCGCACGTTATTCGCATTCAGGATGGAATGGGTGCCGATCAGGATATCGACCTGACCGCTTTCCACCTTCGCCAGCGTCTCCTTCTGCTGTTTCGCTGTCCGAAAGCGGCAGACAACATCAACGTTGGGGCCAAAGCCTTCAAAGCGACTGCTGAACGTCTGAAAATGCTGCTGCGCCAGAACGGTCGTCGGCACGAGCACAGCCACCTGTTTGCCGGCCAAAACGGCTTTGAATGCCGCCCGGATGGCAACTTCGGTCTTGCCAAAGCCGACGTCCCCACAGAGCAAGCGATCCATCGGCAGTTCGCTTTCCATATCCGCCTTGATTTCCGCGACCGCCGTCAGCTGATCCGGAGTTTCTTCATACGGAAATGCCTCTTCAAACTCCTTCTGCCACGGCGTATCCGGCGGAAAAGCGAAGCCTTGGCCGTTCATTCGCTCCGCGTAAATGTGAATGAGCTCCTTGGCAATGTCTTCTACTGAAGCCCGGGCCTTGGCCTTAGCTTTGCTCCATTCTGTACCGCCCATTCGGTGCAGCCGCGGCACATCCCCCTCTGACCCGATGTATTTTTGCAGAAGATTTACCTGATCAGTCGGCACAAACAGCTTGTCATCCCCGCCGTATTTTATATGCAGGTAATCGCGGTGCACGCCACCGACTGCAAGCGTCTCTACGCCAAGGTATTTACCGATACCATGGTTGACGTGAACGACATAGTCGCCTACATTGATATCGCGAAAATGGGCAATCTTCTCGCCTTTTGCCTGACGCGGCACAATTTTCTTTTTCTGCCGCCCGAGGATATCCTTCTCTGCCACAATGACCAGATGCGCCTGTGGCAGTTCAAACCCGTTCAGCAAAGACCCCCGGGCAATCGTCACCATGTTTTTTTCAATGCTTTCGACATTTTCCCGGTAAGCAGAAGCGATCTTGTGCTGTTCAAATATTTCATGCAGCGACGCCGCCTTTTGCTCATCACCCATAAACACGAGCACGCGCTCGCCGCGTTCCAGCCAGCCCTTCACTTCATCGGCTACCATCACCATCTGCTTTTGAAATGGTGCCACCGCTTTAACAGCTACACTGACAAGCTCATCCGGCTCGGCATTTTGTATTTTCTGCAGCATCAGCGCCGCATAAATTACATTATTTTCCTGGGCCGCCGCACTGATATCCTCCCAGGCAAAAATCTGACTTTTCACTTCCGGGCTTTCCTTGACGATCGTCATGATCTCTTCACGCAGTCGCATCGGTTCATCAAAGATAATTGTTCCATTTCCTTCTAAATAAGACAGGAAGATCGCCGGCTTGCCATCGGCCCCCATCTGGGCCAGCGGCAAAATCGAAATTTCGCTGACGCTGCGCAACGAGCGCTGCGATTCGCTGTCGAATTCACGCAGCGAATCCACTTCGTCATCAAAAAATTCAAGGCGCAGCGGCAATTGCGCATTGATCGGAAAAACATCCACAATGCCGCCGCGGGCGCTGAACTGGCCCAAGCCCTCTACCTGTTCGACGTGTTCATAGCCGAGTTGCACCAGCTTCGCCAGCAACTCTTTGCGCTCGATAATTTCGCCAATCTTTATATGCAGGCTCGATCGCTCGAATTCCTGCCGTGACAAGCCTTTTTGCGCTGCGGCCGCAGCCGTTGCCAGAACAATCGTCTGCTCGCCCCGCACGAGGCGCCCCAGAACATCCATACGCCTTGCTGCCAGCGTGCGGCTCTGGGCCGCGGCCGAAAAAGTAATCAGATCGAGAGCCGGCAGCTCCAAAAGAACCGCCTCCGGCAGCAAGGCCGACAGATCTGCCCGCCAGTTCTCCAAGGCCTCGCGATTCGCGGTAATGATCACCGTAGTCCGCGGATTCGCTGCATAGGCTGCGGCCAATACAGCATGCTTCTGTGACCCGGCTAAGCCATACACCATGCTCTGCGCCTTCTTTTTTGCAAAGCAGCGACTGATTTTTGCTATCGCCTTATCCTGCAGCATTGCTGCAAAAAATTCCTTCATGTTTACACCTATCCATTCATGCCAAAAGGGGACTATGGCAGCATCCCCGCGGATGTCGTGCAACAGCCCCTGTAATTTATGATAAAGTCTTTATTATTATAGCCTTTTGCCCGTTAAACCGTCAAGCTCACGGCAAAAAGCGCCGCACATAAAATCCACGGCGCCACGTGCATCCCTCACTCGGGTTATGTCCTTAGCGTTTTTTCGACTGCCAGCCGCAGGCCAGTAAATCAATATAGTCCAGCCCGTTGATCTCTTGCAGATCCATTTCCGTTGCCGCCTGTAAGACATGATAACTGCCGCAGCGGCAACATTCCAAAATGATGAAGCTTCCCTTGATGTCCGCACTGATTTCCTTGCTGCCGCAGGGACAGACAATGCCGCCGCGCGCCGCGATATCGTGCACACGGTTCAACGCCTGCAAAAAAATCTGCTGCTGCTCAATGGAATCGCTGCTCGCATCCTTTTGCAGCCGTTCAAATTCCCGCCGATTGAATTCCAGAATTTCCTCCATCTTCTTGCGTCGGCCAATATAGCCGAGCTCAAAATGGTCTTTGCCACAATATATTTTTTCCAACGGCAACCTTCTGAGTTTTTTTAACGAATACACTGTTTCCTGCAGTGAATTGCAAACTACACAGGGTATCTGCAATCTTATATGCTGGGCATCCATCCGCAGCAAAACAGCCTGTTCATGACGGCAGCTGCAGCGCAGTGAAAGCTCACGGCTGCCGATAAAATACGGGATGTCATGGATATGGATTTTTCCGCAGCGCTGGCAATAAAAAGCGACCGAACAAACTGTCTGAACAACCACCGGTATCACCTCTTCCCATCCTTTATTATGCAAAATTCGCCACAGGGCAGAGAAATCCTGCTGAATAATAAAGCGCCATAAAATATATATAGGCGCATTCGGTGCTATGCCAGAACAGTATTTTAGAACTGCAACATCGCAAGCGCCAAAAGGGCTGCTGCCGAAAACAATCGGCAGCAGCCCTGCAATGCTTTTATTTAATTCTTACTTGTATCCCAGAGCCGCTTTGACAAACCCTTTGAACAGCGGATGCGGATTGTTCGGCCTGGACTTGAGTTCTGGATGGAACTGTGAAGCGACAAACCACGGATGATCTTTGACTTCAACGATCTCTACAAGACTGTCATCCGGCAGTGTTCCCGCAATGACCATGCCGGCATGCATCAACTGCTGGCGATAATCATTGTTGAACTCAAAACGATGGCGATGGCGTTCCTGGATAAGCTCCGTTCCATAAGCAGCCTGGGTATGCGTGCCCGCTGCGACTTTACAAGGATAAGAGCCCAGACGCATCGTGCCACCCTTGTCTTCAACATCCAACTGCGACAGCATGAGGTCAATGACCGGATGCTTCGTTTCCTGATTGAACTCCGTGCTGTGTGCATCCGCCATGGAGCATACATGACGGGCAAACTCGATGACCGCGCACTGCATGCCGAGGCAAAGGCCCAGGAATGGAATTTTATTTTCGCGGGCGTACTGAATGGCTTTGATCTTGCCTTCGACACCGCGATCGCCAAAGCCGCCCGGCACCAAAATGCCCTTGCAGCCAGCGAATACTTCAGCAAAATCGACATCATCCGCTTCGATGGCTTCCGCATTGACCCATTGAATCTTCACATCGGTATCGTTATCAATACCAGCATGATGCAATGCCTCCGTAACCGATATATAGGCATCTGGCAGTTCCACATATTTACCGACTACGGCAACTTTGACTTTTTTTGCCGGATGGTTAATTTTGTATACCATCTTTTCCCAATCAGACATATTGGCCGGGCTGTAGTCCATGTTGAGCTTTTCGAGAACAATCTTGTCGAGGCCTTCTTTTTGCATCATCAACGGGACTTCATAAATCGTTGAAGCCGTGCGGTTTTCGATAACAGCGTTCGCATCGACATCGCAGAACAGCGCCATCTTGTCCTTCATGTCCTTCGAAATTTCTTTTTCCGTGCGGCAGACGAGAATGTCCGGCTGAATGCCGATACTGCGCAATTCTTTTACGCTGTGCTGCGTCGGTTTGGTCTTGAGCTCACCAGCCGCTGCTATATACGGCACCAAGGTCACATGGATATAAAGCACATCGTTTTTGCCGACTTCTTTTTTGACCTGGCGGATGGCTTCCATAAACGGCAGACTTTCAATATCGCCGACCGTGCCGCCGATTTCCGTAATGACAACATCGGCATTGTCTGCAGCAGCGACATCATAAATGCGCTGTTTAATTTCATTGGTGATATGAGGGATAACCTGCACCGTACTGCCCAAATATTCCCCTTTGCGTTCTTTCGTAAGCACAGACCAGTATATCTTGCCCGCTGTAACATTCGAGCCCTTCGTCAGGTTGATATCAATGAAGCGCTCATAATGCCCCAAATCAAGATCTGTTTCCGCGCCATCGTCCGTAACAAAGACTTCGCCGTGCTGATATGGACTCATTGTGCCCGGATCGATATTGATATACGGGTCAAATTTCTGAATTGTTACCTTAATGCCGCGGCTCTTCAACAAGCGCCCCAACGAAGCTGCTGTGATCCCTTTACCAAGCGAGGACACAACCCCACCAGTAACAAAAATATACTTTGCCATGTGAAAATCCTCCTAATAAATTATCCTCTGTGTTCCCTTTAAAACCTGCCGAACCATATTTCCTGCAAAAACACATGTCGGATATTGTATCTCTTTTAACCGTCCAAGTCAATAGCTTTTTTTCGGCAAGCGAATCAGCTGTTTTCTTCCTGAATGCTTTCGAGCAACTTTTCGCGGCGATGACTCGTCGTCTTTGTTTTTGGCACCGTGGTCTTCGTACCAGCTGCGGCATGCGAGCGTTTCACTTCCGGCGGATTCCACTCCGTAAGGCCCCACATGCTCTGACCGGCATGCTGAAAACGGCTGTCCATATTGATCAGCGTGTAGACCTCAGCAATTGAACCAGACAATGACTGCACCGGCTTATGCGTCTTTTCAATGACCTCCATAACGAGATCTTTATAATACATGGTTTCACCTTTTTGCGATAATGTGTAATAAGCCACATCGACTTCTGAACTGTTTAAATAATCCAACCTAAAAACTCCCTTCAAATTCACCTGTACAAGCCATCTATATAAAAATTAAGTTTTACATTTTTTCGGGGGCACTGACGCCAAGAATGCCGAGCGCATGGCGAATCACATTCGCTACCGCACCAACAAGGGCGAGCCTTGCCTGGGCCAAATCTTCATCGACGCCCATAATCCGGCATTTATTGTAAAAGCTGTGAAAATCACTGGCCAATTCATGCACATAACGGGCAATGCGATGCGGCGCCCGTTCCTGCGCAGCATACTCAATTTCTTCAATATAGGATGCCATTTTCTTGATCAGCGTGATCTCCGTTTCGTCGGTGAGCAAAGACAAATCAGGCTGCGCTGCCACCTTGAGGCCGGATTCCTCCGCCTGACGGAAAATGCTGCAGATGCGGGCATGTGCATACTGAATGTAATACACCGGATTCTCGTTGGATTTGGATTTTGCCAAATCCAGATCGAAATCCAGCTGACTGTCCAACGAACGCATGATAAAGAAATACCTCGCCGCATCCGTGCCGACCTCTTCGATCAACTCGGCCAGAGTCACACTCTGCCCCGTGCGCTTGGACATCTTGACGAGTTCGCCATTACGGTAAAGACTTACCATCTGCAGAAGCATGACTTCCAAATCTTCGGCATTATATCCCATAGCGGTAATGGCTGCCTTGACACGACAAATATAGCCGTGATGATCGGCGCCCCAGATATTGATAACCTTATCAAAACCACGCTCGAATTTATTGCGGTGATAGGCAATATCCGCCGCCAAATAAGTCGGCACGCCGTTGTCGCGGATGACAACGCGATCCTTGTCATCCCCATAAGCCGTGGATTTCAGCCACAGAGCCCCGTCTTTTTCATAGATATTGCCGTTTTTCTGCAGCACTTCACAAGCTTCCCTGACCGCCTCCGGATGCAAGGTGCGTTCACTGAACCAGATATCGTGTTCCACATTGAACGCTGCCAAATCTTCCTTCAAGGCCGCCATTTTTTCTACGAGCGCCACTTCCTTGAATACGTGCAGTCGCTCCGCCGCTTCCATATGCAGGTATTTGTCACCAGCCTTTTTGATGATGCGCTTTGCCGTATCAACGATATCCTGACCATGATAACCATTTTCCGGGAATTCGCTCTGCTGTCCGAGAAGTTCCAGATACCGGGAATTCACTGAAGCTGCCAGATTATCGATCTGGTTGCCGGCGTCATTGATGTAGTATTCACTCTCGACAGCATAACCAGCCGCCCGCAAAAGATTGACCAAGGCACTGCCTGCAGCGGCACCGCGGCCATGACCAACGTGCAACGGCCCTGTCGGATTCGCGCTTACATATTCCACCTGAATTTTCGGCGCGGCCGCTTTTTTTATGTTGCCATAATCGCTGCCGGCCTGGATGATTTTTGCCAGCGCATCATAGATGACATCTTCCTGCAGATAAAAATTGATAAACCCGGGCCCGCGATCTCAACCCGCTTCAGCCAGGGTTCCTGCATTCTTTCTGCCAGTGCTTCGGCAATTTTTCGGGGATTCGTATGAAAAGCCCGGGCCGACTGCATGGCAAAATTTGTGGCAAAATCGCCAAATTCTTTTTGCGGCGGCACTTCCAATATGATTTCCGGCAAGCTTTCGCCCCTAAAAACACCTTCTGCCATTGCCTGCTCTGCAGCTTTGACAATGGCATTCGTCAATACTTCTTTAATATCCAAAACGAAACGTTCCTCCTACATCAGTTTAAATTATTATTTTCAGCCTGATCCGCACAGATGGCAATATGCAGTTCATTATCACTCTGCCACTGCCCATTGATCGACAAAGCATATACTATATCGATATTCCCCGAAATCGAACCGTAAACGATATCTATATCCTGGGTCCGGATGGATAATTCCAGCTCTCCATAAGGCGTACTGTAAGCACTACGGCTCTCTTTGCCCTTGGCAAAGTACTGCTCCTGCGTGACCGCCCCACGGCGCAGCAAAGTCAGCGAATCCTCGGCAATCTTCAATAACGTCGACGTTTCCGTTGCCCCGCTGAGTTCATGATCCTCATACAGGACATAATTTTGTCCGTTTCTGTAATAATGTTTGCCTGCCGCCACCATTTTTATGGTGTTTTCCTCGCCTGCAGCATCCTTTTGCCGGCCCACTACCGTGACAATTACCTTATTCATTTTCTTGCTCCTTAAAAAATGCACTACAGACTATTATATCGTAACGCTTTCATATTGCCAACCAAAAATTTTTGCCGTTTTCCATAAAAAAATTCCGGCAAAGCCGCTCTGCTCTGTCGGAATTTTCTGCACCTCTTCGTTTATTTTTTCAATTCCACGCTGTACTTTTCGATCATTTTAACCGGGCGGTAGCTCTCCTTCGCCTTTCGCAAACCCTCAATGCCCATATCCTCTTCCCGGTTGATGAATTCCATTTCCGGCCAGGCAGCGGCAACAAAGGCCTGATTGATGGCAGGATAGGCCCCCCGAACTTCCGGATCAGCTTTCTCGACATGGATGACAGCGGTATCCGAATTGAGCTGTTCCCCAAAGGTAAAGGCGACGACGCGCTTGCCGACGAAAATGGCTCCACCTTTTAAATTGAGCTCAGAAAAATTGTTGAGCACTTCGATGATCGCCTCGCGTTCGGCGCCGATAAACGGATCATCCGGCGTTTCCTGGCTGTGTTTTTTGTACCAGCCATTGATCGTAAGCTTGCACTGCGTGATGATCTCTTCCGTAATCGGCTGGTATTCAGCCTCCGGATAATTTTTACGAAAACTGTTCAGATGATTTTTCTTGGCATGAAATTTTCGTCCGGCGAGCTGCATCAAATCCTCTGCCCGATAAACGTAATCAAAATCATCCCGGTTGGCACTTATGACAAATTCCGCTGTTTTATATAGGCGGAACTGCTCAGCCATCACCGCATCGATGCCGGAAACTGCAAACGGTTTAGCCTGCTCTTTAAAATAGCGCAGCCACTTTGCGATGGCTTCCTGCATTTTCCCAACCGGACCAAATGGTTGCAGGGCAAATTCCTTCCCGCCCCACTGCGCTTTCATATAGAGAACTTCATCTTCAACCGTCCACATAATCCGGTAGGCCTCGCGCCACATAAATAAATTCGTAAAATTGAAATGAGAATTCTCATAATATCGGTCACGAAAGAACTTATCCAATACGGGCTTATCTTCTTTCTGCAATTTCTGGAAATTAATAATAACCACACTCCTGTCAAACAATAGTGATTCTCCACTATTATCTACTCAATTATAACAACAATTTTCCTCAAGGGCAATAATCCCTATTATTTTTATCGGATTTTACGTACAGGCCGGCAAAACTTCTTTGCCCAGCTATTTTTCAGAAAATACCATTATATTTAGCAGTAGATCAAGTGAAAGGATATGATTATATGCCTGACTTAATTGCTCAATACCAAAGACAATTCCCGTCATATCAGCTGATAACGACGCAATTTCAATCGATACTCTCCATGCTTTTGCAAAACCAGTGCCTGCACATCCATTCCGTCACCGGCCGCACAAAAAATGAACAGAGCCTGGCTGGCAAACTTTGCAAAAAAAATGATAAATATAAACAGCTTACCGATATTACCGACTTATGCGGTATCCGGATCATCACCTATTACGAAGGCGAAGTTGATCAAATCGCCAGGCTGATCCGCGAGCATTTTTCCATCGACGAAGTCAATTCCATTGACAAGCGGAAAGCCCTCGCACCAAACCAGTTTGGCTACGCTTCCCTGCACCTGATTGTCAATGTGCCCGTAAGTGAAAATGGCATCCAGCCCCAAGGAACCGCATGCTGCAAAATCGAAATTCAGATCCGTTCGCTCCTGCAGCATGCCTGGGCCGAAGTCGAACATGACCTGCAATACAAAAACCAGGCCGGAACCGACGAGGAAGCCAAGCGTCGTTTTAGCCGTTTGGCGGCTTTACTGGAGCTTGCCGACAGCGAGATGCAGGGGCTCCGCCTGCATCTTGAAAAACCGGCAGCCGGAGCGCTGCGCTATATTCCCCCGCAGCCGGTATCTGACTACCATCTGCCAAAACCCGGTTTTTGGCAAAAAATTCTGCAGGAATTTCCCAATTACGGCTGGGCCGCCTGCGCTTCGCTGGCTTTTTGCCTCGGCTCCCTTGCCGTAGATTGGTATTTCAACACAAAACTAACACATCTGGCCAGCCTGTTTTCAGCACCAATGCTGCATGGGTAAAGCCCAACCAGCAACAAAAAAAGGCGCCCCTCGCTTTTGCGACGGGTGCCTTTTTCTGTTGCTTTTGCCGGCAATGCGCCACTGGTTTTCCCTGTAAGCCTCGCAAGTCCAAACAGCCAGCGTATAACAATTTTGCTAAAAAGTAGGCGGCGTTGCTATCCATAAGACAACCGCCGTATTTTTGCCTGCATTTTCGATAAAGTGTTCCGTTGCCGGCGTAAAATAAAAGCTCTCGCCCTTCTGCGCTTTATACTGATCGTGTCCTAAATGCAAAAGAATCGTGCCGCTGAGCACATAGCCAAACTCTTCGCCTTCATGCGGCGGTTCGCAGTCGGTCCGCCCTCCCGCAAGCAAAGTCAAATGAATCGGCTCCATGGCATTTTTTTGTGCATTGGGAATCAGCCATTTGATTTTCTGCCCGAGTTCGCCATTTTCTTTTTCAAAGACATCCGCTACTTTAAAAATGACTTTTTCATCCTGACGCCCGGCAAAAAAATCACGCAAATTTGAGCCCAGGCATTCCAGAATATCGACCAGCGTGGCAATGGACGGCGATGTCAGTTCCCGTTCCACCTGAGAAATAAAGCCTTTCGACAACTCACAGCGATCCGCAAGCTCTTCCTGTGTGAGATTTTTCTGCACGCGCATTCGTTTTATTTTTTCACCTATATTTTCCATAAGCACCCTTCTCAAAACAGTTTATCACTAAATATTTTGTTTAGTAATAGTAAACCATACTATATATGAAATCATATTTGCCCACTAAAGTCAAGAAAAGCACGCTTCGCTACCCCAACAGCAGAAAGGCGCATCCGCATGGATGCGCCTTTCTGCTTTACAGAAAAACCTTATACATTTTTCAGCTTTTCGCCTTCCAGACAGGCAAGAATTTCTGCAACATTTTTTGCGACAACAACCGGCTGCACCGCCGATTTTTCAACATCCTCCAGGGTGGATTCACCCGAAAGGACCAGGATCGAACAAATACCAGCGTTATTGCCGGCGGCGATATCCGTATACAGGCGGTCGCCGACCACCGTGTATTCGGCTAAAGCGAATTTCCGCTTTTGAAAAGCACTGCGGATGATTTCTTCGTTCGGCTTGCCAATCACCTTCGGAGCTATGCCAGTTGAGGCTTTGATCAGTTCGATCATCGCCCCCGTATCCGGAATATACCCCGTTTCTGTCGGACAGTTGAAATCCGGATGCGTTGCCACAAACGGCACGCCATTGCGGATCAAAGTGCAGGCAGTTGAGAGTTTTTCGTATGTCAGCGTCTGATCAAATCCCAGAACAACAAAGTCCGGGTTTTCCGCCGTAAGTTCAAAACCCCATTCGCAAAATTCCCGTTCCAGGAAGGGCGTTCCCAAAAGGTAAACTCTCGCTGCCGGTTTCAAGGACTTCAGATAGATACAGGTAGCCTCACCAGAAGTCAGTATATCGTCCGGTAAACAGGCAATGCCGAGCTTAGCCAGCTTTTCCACATAACTGTAGCGGTCCTTGGAAGAATTGTTCGTCATAAAGAGGAAACTGCGGCCGGAAAGCTTCAGGTAGTCGATGAACTCCTTGGCCCGGGGCAGCAATTTATCGCCAAGATAAATCGTGCCATCCATATCGAGCAAAAAACATTTTAAGCCGCGAATGCGCTCTATCGTTTTTCTATCGTCCACGCCGCCCACTCCTTATTCTTTTGGTTTTACATTCCATACCGTCAAGGCCAGCAGGCAGGAAACAACCGCTGCGCCAACCCAGAACAGACCAGCCGTATGGAAATCGTAGGTCTTTACGCCATCGACAATGGTCATGTTGGCATTGATCAGGTAGCCGCTGATGGCTTCCTGCATCGCAGCACCGGCATAGCTTAAGAGACCGATCATCCCCATCGCTGCACCCGTTGCGCGTTTCGGAACAATATCAACGGCCATCAGACCGCCCAAGTAGCAGACCAAAGCGCCCATGACAAAACCGTACAAGCTCAGGCTCATCATATCCATCGTAAAACTAGGCGGCGCCCAGAGGAATGCGGCAACGGCAACAACATACAAAACACCATAAATCAACGCCGGCATATTGCGCTTGTGATCGAAGAATTTATCCGATACCCAGCCGCAAGTCAAGGCGCCGACAATCCCGGCAACCTGCATGCCGCCGAGAACCCCGCCAGCACCGATTGTCGAATAGCCTTTTTCAGCGGTCAAATAAATAATGCCCCAGCTTTCAATTGCATAGCGGGTGATGTAGCAGCAAAGGCTTGACATACCAAGAATCCAAACATAAGGATTTTTAACAACTTCCCACTGCAGCTGACCGACCGTCTTATCACTTTTGATTTCCTCCGGTTTTACGCCGCCGCGCAATACTTCTACGTTTGGCAGGCCTAAAGTTTCCGGACGGTCATACATGCAGAAATAGATGATAACAGAACCGATCAGGCAGACAATACCCGGCATGATGAAGCCCATATGCCAGCCGTAAGCGCCGACAATGACGGCAGTTGCCAGATAGGTGAAGGCTGCCCCGATGTTATGGCTGGTGAACCATACACCATAATATGTACCGCGTTCTTTGTTCGTGAACCACTGGTTCAACGCAACGATACAAGGACCAGCACCAAAGGACTGGAACCAACCATTGAGGCCCCATAAAACCACGAGCGGCACAAACGAGTTGCAAAAACCCATGAAAACCGCCAATATAGAGGACATGAACAGACCAAACGCAAAGAAGCGTTTATTGTTCATTCTGTCCGCGAGAAAACTGTTCGTGAATTTACCGAGACCGTACGTGATAAAAAATACGGAACCCATAACGCCCAACTGCTGCGCATTGAGTACGCCGTCCGCCATCAACGGCTTTTTGATTACCGAGAAACACAGCCTTATTACATAAAACAAGGCATAACCAAATGTAATCCCAAAAAATACTTGCCAACGGTTCTTATTGAATGTCTTGGCGATGACGCTTGGGTCCGAACTCATCGGCGCTGCCGCATCGGGCCCGGTCTTGAAGAAATTTAACATCGAATTAAACATATATAATTGCCTCCTCTGTTTATATGGGTTCCCGTATTTTAAATATGTGCCATATCACGACTGGCTACAATATCGACACCAAGGCCAAGAATATTCTTACAAATGACATCGCCTTCACTCACCGGCGCCTGCACGGTAATGGAGCGCAAAACTGCTGCACAGGCCAAAACTTTTTCCTTTGGCAGGACAGACTTCGATACGACCGGCAACAATGGCAAGAGTCCATTTTCTATGCGCACCGTGGAAGTCAGCATCCGCTTCGGCGCGGTGAGTTCTTCCTGTACGTATTTTTCGCCGCGCGGGCAGTTATTCCCGCTGACTTTTGTTATAACCTTGTCCGTCAATTCAACTGTTACTTCACAGCCAATCGGACAGGTGATGCAATTGAGTACACGCGTTTCAACCATTTCTTATTCCCCCTCCTGCCGAATTGCTACATTAAGTGTATCGCCCAGCAGCTTCGTTTTTTCTGCCGGCAGATCAATGGCAACCATTTCACTCGGCTTAGCGACCGGCAGCATGCGGCTGAAGATCACCGTATCGTTGCTTGTTATTTAAGCTTTACCTGCGCAGCGGCTGGCCTACGCGCATAAAACAGGCGAACTTTTTCGCCGTCTGCCGGCAGGGAAATGTGCTGCGGCACGCAGGTGCGGATGCCGTTGCCCGGAACTACCACTACATCGCGAGTATCCGCTGACACTTGCTCAGCCGCGTGCAAAGCGGCAAATTTACCGGCAATTTCAGCTTCTTCGGAGACAAAGTCGACCAAATCGTGCACGTGAACGACATTGCCGGCAGCAAAAATGCCCGGTGCGCTCGTCTGACGATGCTGGTCGACAATCGGACCATTCGTCAACGGATGCATCTTCAGATCCAAACCGCGGGAGAGTTCATTTTCCGGAATCAAGCCGACGGAGAGGAGCAGGGTATCGCAGTCGATATCAAAAGAAGTTCCCGGAATCACCTGCATTTTTTCATCTACTTTTGCTACGGTAACGCCTTCCACACGGCCTTTCCCCTTGATTTCCGTAATCGTATGGGAAAGATACAGGGGAATATCATAGTCATTGAGGCACTGGACGATATTTCGCGTCAACCCATTGGAGAACGGACAGATTTCCAAAACTGCCTGCACCTTGCAGCCTTCGAGCGTCATCCGGCGAGCCATGATCAAACCGATATCGCCGCTGCCCAGGATGACAATTTTTTTGCCCGGAATAAAGCCTTCCATGTTTACCATTCTTTGGGCTGCGCCAGCGGTGAATACACCAGCCGGACGTTCCCCTGGAATGCGGATTGCGCCGCGGGTTCTTTCGCGGCAGCCCATGGTCAGGATAATACTCTTCCCCTTGATTTCCATCAAACCGCGTTCCGGATTTACCGCAATCACGGTCTTATCAGGCTTCACTTCCAGTACCATCGTATCGACAATCACTTCGATTTCTTTCTTGTCTTTTACGAGCTGCCAACAGCGATGCGTATAACCAGGACCCGTCAGTTCTTCTTTAAAGTGATGCAGACCAAAACCGTTGTGTATGCACTGCTGCAGAATCCCACCCGGTTCGCGGTCGCGTTCGAGTACCAGGATTTTCTTGGCGCCGTTTTCCCAGGCGCTGTAAGCTGCCGTAAGGCCGGCCGGACCACCGCCGACGATAACTACATCATATAAGAGTTCGCTCATTGTACATCCGCTCCATTCGTTTGCGTTTTTTCATAGAACAAATGCGAGTCGGCATGTTCTTTCACTACTTCCGTAATCGGTATTCCGAGCTCCCGCGCTAAGATTTGCGTAACGCGCGGTCCGCAGAAACCGCCCTGGCAGCGTCCCATGCCGGCACGAGTACGGCGCTTTACGCCATCAACTGTGCGCGCCCCGCATGGTCTGTGGATAGCGTTCATGATCTCTGCTTCCGTGATCGTTTCACAGCGGCAAATGACCCGCCCGTATAATTTATTTTCTTTGATCAGTTCGGCCTGCTGTGCATGCGACAGGCGATGGAACAGCGGCTGTGCCGTCCTGCGGGTTTTAAAGTCAGCCTTTTTCGCAACATTTTTTTCTTCTGCTACCAAAATATCGACAATGTACTTGGCAATGGCTGGAGCTGATGTCAGTCCCGGTGACTGAATACCGGCAGCCTGAAAAAGTCCGTCAACAGAGGATTTTCCGATGACGAAATCGCCCGTACTTGATACCGCTCTGAGTCCGCCGAATTCGGTAATCGCCGCACCAACCGGAATGTTTGGCAATAACTTACGAGCGGAATTGATGATTTCCGCCATGCCTTGCGGTGTAACCGCCGTGTTTTCCTTATCATCAGCCTGATCCTGCGCATTCGGTCCGACAAAGGTATTGCCATGCGTCGTCGTGCATACCAAAATCCCCTTCGACGTCTTGCTCGGCGTCGGGAAAATCACGCCTTTTACCATTTGATCGCGCGCCGTCTTGTCAAACAAAACGTATTCACCTTTGCGCGGCAAAATCTTAAAGCTGTCATCACCAGCTAAACTGCTGATTGTATCGGCATAAAGACCGGCTGCATTGATGACGTATTTCGTTTCAATAACGCCCTGGTTTGTTTTAACCGCACAGATTTTCCCATCGACTTTTTCAAAGCCTTCTACCTGGCAGTTGCGCAGCACTTCCGCTCCGTTTTCCACGGCATTTTCCGCAAAAGCGATGGCCAGGCCAAAGGGCCAGCAGACGCCAGCACTCGGAGCCCATAACGCGCCCTTGACATCTTTGCTCAAATTCGGTTCAGCCGCCAAAACTTCGTCGGCCGACCATACAGCCAAACCTTCGACACCGTTTTCCTGACCCCTTGTGAGCAGACCCTTTACGGTTTCCATTTCCTCTTCGTTGGTCGCCACGACCAATGAACCAGTCCATTCAATGTCAAGATCCAGCTCTGCCTGTAACTCATGGTAGAGCTTATTGCCTGCCACATTCATTCTAGACTTCATGCTGCCCGGAGTTGCATCAAAACCGGCATGAAGGATTGCGCTGTTGGCCTTTGTCGTACCGGCAGCAATATCCGGTTCTTTATCGACCAAAACGCTCTTCAAATCGTACTTTGACAATTCGCGCAGTATAGCTGCACCGGTGATGCCGCCACCGACAACGACAACGTCCACTTTCTTGTTCTCGCTCATCTAAAAGCCTCTTTCCTGTTTGTGTTTTTTCCCCAAATTAAATAAGAACTGAAACTAACAAAACTTACTGCGTTTTTCTATTTTTCTTATTATTTACACTAATCCACCGATTAGAGGCCGTGCTTTCAGGGAAATGTTTTTGATAAATACGGCTTATCCATTTGCTAATTGATTCATATTGTTTTAGCTTGAATACACTACTAGAAAATTATCGCATTATATTGAAAATCTGCCTATCAGTAAAACGGGAAGTTTTGTGTAGGAATTTTTTGTAGGAATAAAAAAGGACTTCGACTGCCCCTGAACGGACAGCCGAAAACCCTTGCTCTTGTAATGCCTGTTTTTACTTGTAATATCTTACCCCAGCGGCAAAAATCTGCTGGTCTTTCTGTCCCGGAACATTGCCAGATACATTTTCGCCGATTCGCTCTGAATGGCCCATCTTGCCGAGAACGCGTCCGTCCGGACTCGTAATCCCTTCAATGGCGTCGATCGAGCCATTTGGATTAAATGGAATATTGAGTGATGGCGTGCCCATCTTATCCACATACTGCGTCGCGATCTGGCCGCGGATCCGCAGCTTGGCGATGATTTCCGGCGAAGCCACAAAGCGGCCCTCGCCGTGCGACACAGCAATCGTATGCACATCGCCCACTTTGACATTGTTGAACCACGGTGACAGATTCGATACGATCTTCGTATCCACCATACATGATACGTGACGGCCGATCTGGTTATGCGTAAGCGTCGGCGTGTCAACCGTCAGATCCGTGATTTCACCATATGGCACGAGGCCGAGTTTAATCAAAGCCTGGAAGCCATTGCAAATGCCGAGCATCAAACCATCACGGTTTTGCAGCAGATCCATTACCGCCTCTTTGATCCGGGGATTGCGGAACATCGCCGCGATGAATTTGCCGGAACCGTCCGGTTCATCCCCGCCGCTGAAGCCGCCCGGCAGCATGATCATCTGCGCCTTTTGGATGCCGCTGACAATGGCCTTAACCGATGCTTCAACCGATTGTGGTGTCAGATTGCGAACGATGCAAGTTTCCGCCTGGCCACCGACACTTTCAAACGCGCGAACCGAATCGTATTCGCAGTTCGTTCCCGGAAAGACCGGAATAAAGATGCGCGGCTTAGCAAACTGGGCCTTAGCCGTAACCTTATTGCCCTGTTTATAAGGAACCATTTTCGCCTGCTTCGTATTTTCGCGGGTCTGCGTCGGGAAAATCTTTTCCAGCGGCGCGCCGTAAGCTTTAGCCGCTTTGGCAATGCTGATGATGGCCTTGCCGCAGATGATATTCGGCAGATCCACCGTCTGGCCGAGTTCATAGTACCCCGTGCGGGCCAGAATCTTCGACACATCGGTTTCGGCAGCTACTTCCAGCAGAATCATGCCGTATTCGCAGGCAAATAAATTTTTTGCTTCCATGGCCTTTTTGAAAGAGAAGCCTATGCCATTGCCGATGCACATTTTACTGATGGCTGCAGCAATGCCGCCGACCCTTACGCTCTGCGCCGCAAATACCTTTTTAGCGGCAATCAGTTCGCTGATTTTCGAAAAATTGCTCTTGATTTTATCGAATTCCGGTAAATCATAAAGATCACGCGGCGCCGGTACCGCATAGACCTTGTTGCCGACCAGCTTGAATTCCGGCGACACGGCATTGCCGGCATGCATGACATCCACGGCAAACGCCACCAGCGACGGGGGCACGCTAATATCCTCAAAGGTACCCGACATCGAATCCTTGCCCCCGATCGCCGGGATGCCAAATTCATGCTGGGCCACAAGCGCGCCTAAGAGAGCACTGAACGGGTTGCCCCATTTTTCGCTGTCTTTGCCCAGGCTCTCAAAATATTCCTGGAAGGTCAGGCGGATCTTGTCGTAACGGCCGCCGAGGGCCACCATTTTCGCCGCAGCTTCGACTACTGCATAGACTGCACCGTGAAACGGGCTCCATTCCATAAGATGTGGATTAAATCCATAGGTCATGGCCGTTGCAGTGGTGGTCTTTCCATCCGCCACTGGCAGCTTCGCTACCATGCCTTCAGCCGGAGTCAGCTGATGGATTCCGCCAAACGGCATCAACACCGTATTGCCGCCGATCGTGGAATCAAAGCGTTCAGCCAAACCCTTTTGGCTGCAAACATTCAAATCCTTGAGATTTTCGATCCAGGCATTTTCCAGGTCACTGCCGCTCTTTCTTATGCTGGCCGGCATTTGCGCGAAATAGCGCTGCTTTTCATCCGGCTGCTTAATCGTCACATTCACATGCTGCTTTACGCCATTTGTATCAAGGAATTCACGGCTCAGATTGACAATGGCTGCATTTCGCCACTTCATGCACAGCCGCTGATCAGCCGTCACCACAGCTACTTTTGTGGCTTCGAGATTTTCTTCCACCGCATACTGAATAAATGCCGCGGCATCCATTTTGTCAACAACGACCGCCATGCGTTCCTGAGATTCAGAAATCGCCAGCTCCGTGCCATCAAGTCCTTCATATTTTTTCGGTACCTGATCGAGCTCAATACAAAGCCCTTCCGTGAGTTCACCGATGGCTACCGCTACGCCGCCCGCACCAAAATCGTTGCAACGCTTGATCATGCGGCTGACGGAAGGATTCCTGAACAAACGCTGAATTTTGCGCTCCGTCGGCGGATTGCCCTTTTGCACTTCTGCCCCGCAAGAAGCAAGCGATTCCTGTGTATGTTCTTTTGACGATCCCGTTGCGCCACCGCAGCCATCGCGCCCCGTGCGCCCACCGACAAGGATGATGACATCGCCGGTCTTCGGCACTTCGCGCACAACATTGCACTTCGGCGCTGCCGCGATGACCGCACCAATTTCCAGGCGTTTGGCCATAAAGCCTTCATGATACACTTCGGTAACCTGGCCGGTAGCCAGGCCAATCTGATTACCGTAGGAACTGTAACCAGCCGCAGCGCCCTGCGTGATCTTCTTCTGCGGCAATTTTCCCGGCATGGTTTCCGAAACCTTGCGGCGCGGATCGGCGGCTCCGGGAACACGCATCGCCCGCTAGACATACGAAAGCCCCCAAAG
>Ga0183099_1000555_pt1 | contig 26372 bp, 24 predicted proteins | sample Biomet1_FD_127788 | JGI IMG/M metagenome (GOLD analysis project Ga0183099, IMG submission 127788) | Microbial communities from bioreactor (seeded with anoxic lake sediment) at LBNL, California, USA - Biofuel metagenome 1 | ecosystem: Engineered > Bioreactor > Anaerobic > Unclassified ...
TGGAGGGATATCATAGAAGTGGAGAGGACAAACACCCAAAAAGTGATAGAATCAAAGAAAGAACAAGGTGGTGTTTGCAATGCGCAAATATGATAAGGAGTTTAAAGAAGAAGCGGTCAAACTGTCCGATGAAATCGGCGTGAAACAAGCGGCGGCACAGCTGGGCATTCCGTACTACTCTCTGGCAGAGTGGCGGCAGAAGCGAAAGGCCTTCGGAGATCACGCCTTCGTCGGCAGCGGTATTCGCCGTGACGCGCCGCTTTCTGAGAACGAACGCCAACTGATAAAAGAGAATGCCGAGCTGCGGAAAGCAAATGAGATTCTCAAAGATGCGTTGGGTTTTTTCGCCAAAGACCGGAAACGGTAAAGCCGAAGCGGTTGTATGAGTACATCACGCTGCGCCGTGAGCAGTTCCGCATTCATACCATGTGCCGGGCTGTGAAAGTCAGTGAATCCGGGTACTACCGCTCTTTGCAGTCGGCTGGCAAGTCAAAACCGTGGCAGCTGCTTCTGGTCAAAATACAGGAGATTTACAAAGAAAATCCGGACAATGATAACTACGGTGTCGGTCGAATTCTCCTGGCGCTTACACAGCACGGTATTTGCCTATGGATATTCAGGGAGCCAATCTGTTCTTTCGGCTCATTGCCAGACGCTATGAGAAGGCGTCTACGGTTTTCACCTCCAACAAGACCTTCTCCCAGTGGAACGAGGTCTTTGCAGACGTCACCATCGCCTCCGCGATTCTTGACCGCGTTCTTCACCATTGCACCGTTATCAATATCAAGGGTGAGTCCTATCGCCTCAAGGAGCGAAAGGAATTTATGCGGCAGAAGCAGCAAATTGTCAATACCCTTTTCGAACAAGGACAATCTTAATTTTACATCCATCCCTGCCGCCGAAAACCTGCATATTTTGTTCGGCGTTTTCTTACAATTTCAAATCGGCGTTGACACCATAAATTAGTAAAAAATATTTTAAATTTTGAATAAAAAATTCCTACAGCCATTGCGACTGTAGGGATTTTTGCAAATAAACATGGATTTGAGCCTTTAAAACCCGTTAAGATTTACATGATTTTCAACAATAGTTTGCTTTTATTCTGTCGAATTCATCCTTTACATTATTTACTTTTAATCATGTACATGACGTCCGGGTCACTGGTCTGGGAGAACAGGCGCTGCGTTTCCTGCTCTGATGCGCTGATCAGGCGACATTTCTCCACAATCTGCGCCAAATACTGACGCGGAAATTTCACCGCGCCGTTTTCATCCATGTGAACCATCTCTCCCGGGCAGACGTCCATGTCGCAGATGCTGACCGGTGTGTTGACCTGTTGAATGACAAAGGGGCCGTGCCCGGCCGTCACACCGGTGATCAGATATTGCATTCCAAGCTCCCGAACCTCATCCACATCCCGTGAAGGGCCGTCGGAAATGATGCCGATACAGCCCAGAGAGCGGAATGCCGTCATCATGTTGCCGCCAGCTAGTCCATTTTTCTTTTTATACCGCTCAGGAAAATTCTGCTTGATGCACAGAACGGTCGGCTTGGGAGCTTCAGCGAGCGCATGGTATACGTCGCTCCATGACCGGGCCGGACACGCAGGATCCGGCATACCGAATGTCACTGTCACGACGTGCCCTACAAGACGGCCAAGCTCCGGATAGATACATTTCAAATCAGAGTTGGTATACCAGCTGCTCTGCCATGGATGATAGAGGCCAAGGCAAAACTCCTTCTGTTCGGGGTATGTGGCAACCACATTTGTGATCGTGGGCGTGTCATACTGCTTTAGTTCTTCCATCAGTTCCCGTTCGTGTTTTTCATCCATACGATCTCTTCTCCTTTTGGGAAAGTCAATTTGTTTTTCTGGCACCACCGTAAAAGGCGGTCTGTACTTACAGCTGATCTGCAATTTCCCGCATGGCTTTGCCGTCGTTCATCCAGAATTCTCTCAGCTTTGCCATCTGATCCCCCAGGCTGAAATGGCGCACGCCCAGATCGATGTAATACTGCGCGTCTTCCGGAGAGTTGATCTCACACCGGGGCTGAACGCCGTGACGCAGGGCCGCTTCGATCATCTTCCGCTCCGCAGCCTTAAACTCCTTCACATGGTCGCCGCGGTTCCAGCCCAGACTCATGCAGTAATCCGCAGGGCCGAATTGAACCATATCCACACCGGGTACTGCGCAGATCTCCTCCACGTTGTCAACGGCCTCCTGCTTTTCAATCATAAAGCAGAGTACAAGCTGATTCAGTCTTTCAATGTGCTGGAGCTGCGTGGCTCCGTTGGGCGTACTAATAAAACGGCGGTTGGGGCAGCCGTACAATCCGCTCCCGTTAACCATCGGGTGCATGAACTCAATGGTCTGACGCACCTCCTCCGCAGTGCGGTGATCTGCAAAGTTCACTGCCTGAAAACCGGATGCTACTGCTTTCTGCGCCACATAGGCGCGATTTTGCAGATCAACCTTAATCATGGAGCCCATATCATACAGTTCCGCTGCTCTAGCAATATTCTCCATATCTGCCTGATTAAAAGGCGCATACTCGGCAACGAACTCCACATAGTCAAAATTGCCCGTTGCACCGACCGACTCGGTAAAGACCGGCCAGGTTCCCCACATTCTGGTGGATACGGACGGCCTGCCCTCCTCCAGCAGACGGCGGAGACGATTTTCCTTCATCATAATTTACAGTCCTCCTGTTTCAAAAATATTTAAAATTATTTAGATTATGCGTGCGAAGCGTATGGAAACGCCGTGTGGAACTCCTGTCCCAGCTGCGCCAGCTCGTCCAAAACCACGTCAGACAGCTCGATCCCCTCCTGCTCCGCCTGACGGAATTTGCGGGCCTCAATTTCACCCGGGCTGAAGATCTCTTCTGTGCCGGCGCTTTTTGGAGAATTCTTGATCTGCTGCAGCAGCTGTTCCACAGAAAGTTCAAATTCATCCGCATCTACAAGCTTTCCCACATTGATTGCCCCGATAACAAAGCCGGTACCCTGTTTTCTCGGCTCGCCGTACATACTGCCCATGGTGGTACTCTTTTCCCCGCCCGCAAGGCAGGCGCAGAAAATCTCAATGGCAAGGATAATGCCGTAACCCTTGGGACCTCCGAAAGGAAGCAGGGTTCCACCGCTCAAAATAGCATCAGGGTTCGTTGTCTGGTTTCCCTGCGCGTCCAGTCCCCAGCCAAGCGGAACTTCACGTCCCTCTTTTCTGGCTAGAATTACTTTTCCCTGCGCCGCAAGGCTGGTTGCCATGTCCAGTGCATAGGGAATATCTCCCCCGGACGGAATGGTAATGGAGAGCGGATTGGTTCCGAACATCGGCCGCGCCCCGCCGAAGGGTGCGACTGCCTTGGGAGAATTTGCAACGGCAAATCCAATCATGTGGTGGTCGGAGGCATATCGGGTGAAAAACTCTGCGTAGCCGAAATGGTTACAATTACGCACAGCACCGAAACAGACGCCGGTTTTTTCCGCCCGCTCCACACACAGTTCCATGACCCGCTGTCCCACGCAGACGCCAAGGCCGTTCTGTCCGTCGATAGCAAGAAGCGAGCTAGCGTCTCTGGTGATTATCGGCTCCACATTCACATCGATCAGATGCGTCTGGATTCGCTTGATATAGGTACTCATCCGCATCAGGCCGTGGGAATGGAGTCCGCGCATATCGGCGTACACCAGACTACGGCTGAAAAGCTCGGCCTCACGCGGGCTCAATCCTGCCGCCAGACAAACCTTTTCGGCAAACTGGATCAAAGTATTCGTATTGCAAATCATGTGCTTTCCGCCTTTCAGTCCATGTTGCGTCCGCCGTTGGCTGCAATGCAGGCTCCGGTGACGTATTGGCTCATATCGGACGCCAGATACAAGATGCCATTGGCAATATCCTCTGGCTGCCCGAGACGGCCTATCGGCAGATTGCTCATAACTGTGGCCCGATGTTCCGGTGTCCACGTTTTTGTGATCTCCGTGTCAACAGGGCCGGGCAGAATCGCATTGACATAGATATGGTTTTTTGCGAATTCCGTTGCAAAATGCCGTGTCAAATACAGAAGTCCCGCCTTTGATGCGCCGTAGGAGGGCGATGCGCCCATATTGACGTGGCGTCCTGCGTTGGACGATACATATACAATTTTTCCATAATTCTGCTGAATGAAGTGACGGATACACAGCTGGGACAGCACCATTGGTGCTGTCAGATTCACTCGCATACAGCGCTCCCAGTCCTCCACGGACATCTCCAGAGAGGGTGTCCGCAGGGCAATTCCTGCGGAGCAGACGAGGATGTCCAGCCGTCCAAAGTTCATCAGAGCTGTGTCTACCAGAGCCTGTGGATTCTGCGGATCATCCACGTTGCCTGCAACGCAGACACACCGGCCGGTTCCCTCAGCCTCAATATCCTGCTGCACTAATTTCAGAGAAGCTTCGTCTCTGCCACCGATCACCACGTTTGCGCCCTCCCGGGCAAACAGCAGCGCGGTTGCTCGGCCAATGCCCTTGCTTCCTCCGGTAATAATTGCGGTTTGACCTGTCAATAACTGCTTCATGTACATACGCTCTTTTCTGCATTTGATTATTTAAGACGCGTCTGCGCGTCATAAACGAAATGGTTACAAAAGGCGGCAGACCGCCAGTACCAACGGTATCGTGACGGACGAACAGACCGTGCTGAGCAGCACCATCTGCGATCCCAGCGCCGCATTTCCCCCATAGCGCTTTGCCAACACGGAGGCCATGGCCGGGCAAGGCAGCGCTACTGACAGCACGCCGATTTCCAGCAGCGGCGCTCCGATCCCAAGCCGCCTCAAAATGCCTGCACCCGCAAGCGGCAGCAGAACCAGCCGCAGGGCAATGCCGCTCCACATCGCCCCGCTCCTGATAGCAGCAGAGAACCGGGAATCCGCCAAATTTAATCCCACCGTCAGCAGGCCCATCGGCGCGTTTGCCTTGGACAGCATGGATACAAGCTCATCCACCGGTCCCCACAGCTGAATGTGCAGTAGGCTGAGACTCAGTCCTGCAATCACCGCCAGAATCGGCAGATTGAAAAGCTGCCGCACCTGAAACCCTTTCGCCCGATCTCCACTTCGGCGCATCAGCATAACGCCATAGGAGTTAAACAGAATTCGTTGTGTCAGAATGAAGATGGTAAAATAAAAAACGCCTTTTTCCCCGTAAAGCCCCTCAGCAATCGGAATGCCAATCAGTCCGAAGTTGGTAAAAAGAATACAGTACCGGTAAATCTGCTCCTCAGACGGGGCGATGTGCGCAATGCGGATAAAGATTCGACCGCACAGATATTCCAGAAGAAGAATCAGTGAGGAGCCTGCAATCAGCACCGCGCACTCACGCAGGGTATCTGCGGTAATTTCGAAAATCATCGATTTCAGAATCATGACAGGCATCAGGACATCCGCGCAGATTCTTGAAAGTCCGGCGCTGACGCTCTGATCTATGCAGTGAAAGCGCCGCAGCAGATAGCCTAAAACGATCATCGCGTCAATGGCAGCCATTACGTTCATTTTTCTGTATGCCAAAAGGGGAGGCCGTTCTGTCAAATTTTAATAGAACAGCCTCCCCTTCTTATCCTTTATTTACGGATTTTGCTTAGCCGGTAACCAGCTCAGGGTTTTTCTCAAAATCGGCCAGAGCGGTCTCCAGATGGGTCATCAAGTCGGAAGTGCCGACGAAGGTGGGCTGCACGCAGTATGCGTCAACGCAATCCTTTACACAGTCTGGATTCTCAGTGCAGGTTTTCAGAGCATCTGCCATCATGGAAACGATCTGGGAATCGGTGCCCTTGGGGAAGGACAGGAAGTAGTAACGAGAGCCATACCACTCATAGCCCTGCTCTTTGCTGGTTTCCACGTCTGGGAACAGGTCATTGCGCTCTTCGCTCAGAGTGCAAACCACGCGGAAGTCGCCGGAATCGATATAAGACTTCATAACGCCATAGGGATTTACGTTGCAGTCAATCTTGCCGGCCAGCAGAGCTGCGTTACGGTCCGTGCCGCCGCCCACGTCAACAATATTGAAGTCAACGCCGTAGTCCTCTTCAAACACGCGGCCCAGATAATAGGAGTAACCGCCGACCTGAGAGGCATACAGGAACTGGCCGGGTTTTGCCTGAGCAGCTTTCACAACATCATCCAGTGTGTAGTAGTCGCTCTTTGCGTTGACAGCCATGATATAGGTGTTGTCGTCCACAACTGCGGCGCAGGGCTCCAGAGTCTCATAGGCAAAATCAACAACGCCTGTGACCTTGTTGGTCAGCATGGAGTCATGGAAGAACAGACAGCGGGAGCCGTCGGGAGTGGAGTTTGCGACATCCTCATGTGCAACGCTTCCATTTGCGCCCGGTTCGTTGGTGATGATGACATTCACGCCCAACTCGCTCTGCAGATATTTGCCAAAGGTACGGGCATAAAAATCGGTATCGCCGCCGGCAGCATAGGGTACAACAATTTCAAGCTGGGAAGTCGGCCAGGATTGGGATTCACCGGAAGCTGCCGCGGAAGAGCCCTCTGCGCTGGAACTGCCGGCGGTACTGCCGCAGCCTGCCAGCATGAGTGCAGCCATGACAATGGCCATGCTCATAGATAAAAACTTTTTCATGTGATACCTCCAAAATTATTTTTAATGGGTCCCCGACCCAGGGATGACGTTACTGCTCAGTCCACAGGGTCTTAATCTGCTTTCGGACTGCAATGATCACAGAGATGAGGGTCATGACAAAGAACACGTTTGCAATGGGCTGTGTAAAGAATTCCAAAAAGTTGCCCTGCGCCATCATTAATCCGCGCCGAAGATTCATCTCCGCCAGCGGTCCGATCAGAAAGCCGAGAATAAAGGGGGGTGCTGGGATGTCAAACTTGTTAAATAGAAATCCAATCGCGCCCAGCAGAACGACTGTCCATACGTCGAACAGATTATTACGGGTACCGTAAGCTCCGATGATGCAGAACAGAAACACGGCTGGAAGCAGGTACTGCTTGGGAACGTTCAGAATTGCTGCAAATCCCCGCAGGCCACCGAATTCCAGAATCAGCATCAGAACAGATCCAACCAGCATGGTCAGAAAAACGGAGTACACGATGTCCACATTCTGTGTAAACATCAGGGGCCCGGCGGCCACACCGTGTAGGGTCAAGCCCGCCAGAAGCATAGCGGTGACCGTGTCTCCTGGAATACCAAGGGCCAGCAAAGGAACCAGTGCACCACCGATTGCCGCATTGTTAGAAGTCTCACTGGCAACAACGCCGTCAATAATGCCGGTACCATATTTCTCAGGATATTTGGATTGATCCTTGGACACGCTGTACGCAATGACATTGGCGGCTCCGCCGCCGATGCCGGGCAGAATGCCAATGGCAGTACCAATCAGGCAGGAACGCAGTGCATTCCACTTCTGGGACCAAAATTCCTGCATTGAGAAGCCAAAGCCCTTAATATGGCGGATGTCCACGTTGAGAATTTCCGCTTTCTGTTCCGCGGCGGCAGATTCGGCGCGATTAATAATCTCCGACACGGCAAAAAGGCCAACCAGTACAGGCAGCGTGGAAAAGCCCATTTTCAGCGTTGCACTGCCAAAGGTAAAGCGCTGAATGCTGCCGATCTGATCCAGACCAACGGTGGCCAGCATACAGCCGAACAAGCCAGACATCAGTCCTTTGACAAGAGACTTTCCAGAGAGGCTTGCCATCATGGTCAAGGAAAAAAGTGCAACTGCAAAATACTCATAAGCTCCAAACTTAATGGCAATCCGCGCCAAAGCCGGAGAAAGAAAGATCAGAACAAGTGTGGAAATCAGTGTTCCTATAAAGGAAAAGACAATGCCAACGCCCAGCGCCTTTGCACCTTCTCCCTTAAGAGTCAGGGGGTAGCCATCAAAGCAAGTGGCTACTGAAGAGGGAGTTCCCGGAATACGGGTCAGAATGGCTGAGATTAAGCCGCCTGAAATGCCACCAATATACAGAGCGACCAGAAGAACAATGCCCTGCGCTGTATCCATGCTGTACGTAATGGGGAGGAACAGGGCCAGCGCCATGGTTGCTGACAGTCCGGGAATTGCGCCAAAAATAATACCCACGACAATGCCGATAATAATGAGAATAATGGAAAGAGGTTGAAACACGATCTGTGCGCCAATAGCAAAAGACTCAAGCATACTCGTCACCTCAACTTATCAATTTAAAAGAAAATTCCGATGGGAAGTGACACATAAAGTACATTTTTAAAGAGAAAGTACGCTGCCAACGGTACGAGAATGGAAAATAGTGCAAATAAGACATACCGCTTTTTTGAATATCCGGGTGTCAGCAACACGCACATGCCAAACATCATGATCGCACTGGAAATAACAAAACCTACAAGCCTCATAATGGCAACGCCGAAAATAATTAGTCCAAAGGTGATCAGAATCGGTCTGGCGGAACGCCAGAACCCCGCCTTTTCTGCGGACTTTTCTTCAGGCTTTTCTTCGGGTGTTTTTGTGTCGGACTTTTTCATTTTCCGATACCCGGAAATGATCTGCAGGATTGACAGAACCAACATAAATCCGCCATAAATTTTGGGCATGAATTCTGCACCTACCGAGACAATGTCGCTGTGCTTGATTAACATTGTTCCGAAGAGATAGGCTGCCGCAATTACGAATACCACAATCCCGACCCACAGTTCCCGTGTCTTTTCATTAAATATTTTCTGCATAGATTGCACCTCTTATTTCTTCCCGATACTCTGCTTCAACATTTCGTACTTTTCATTGACGACATCGATCTGACGCAAGATTTTTTGCTCGTCCTCTTTTGTGCAGGTATCCTGTGGTTGAATAATCCACGGGCTGGTAAAGCCCAGCGTGGAAAGAGCAAACTTGTTTGCCGCCGTGGCACTTTTGCTCATAGCCAGAATTTTGCTGGTTTCCCGCAGCAGCTCGTCGTAGCGGATAGCCAGTGGGATATTCCCCTGACGGCTGACCTCATAACTCTCCACAAACAGCTCCGGGAAAAGCGGTGCGATGGAGGGGACAAAGCCGTCAGCGCCCAGAAGCATACTGCTCATGGCGTATACCGTCGCGCCCTGAAGCATACTGAAATCAAGGTTCACAAACTTCGGCAGCAGCTTCTGGAAAGCGGAAAACTGTCCGGAACTGTCCTTGTAGCCCTTTACACTGGGAATTTTCGCAATTTCCTCGATGGTATCCGGCGTCAGGGTCATGCCGGTAAACATGGGGATGTTGTAGATCATCAGATCGATGTCGGTGTGTCGGGCGATCTCCTCGAAGTGGCGAATGGTTTCGGACTGAGAGGTATGGCGTGCATAGAAGATGGATGTAATAACGGCACAGGTGCCGCCGGCCTGCTCCAGAGCCTTGATATTGTCGATTACGCGGCGGGTGCTGGTGTCCATTACGCCGGACATCACGGGGACCCGGTCAGCGCACTGGTCCACCGCAATCTTGATGGCCCGGTTGCGCTGCTCCTGAGTAAGAGCCATTGTTTCACCGTTGCTGCCTGCGACAAAAATTCCATGTAGTCCGTGAGCAATGCAGTAATCGAGAAGGCCGCGAAAACCATCCTCGTCCACGTTTTCGTGCTCATCAATGGGCGTAATAATTGGGGGAATGACGCCGTAATATTTTTTATGTTCTGCTTTCATAGATTCCAACCTTCAATTCTTATTTTACTTCAGCCCACTCTTTGCCCGCCCAACGGGGGTGGTCGTAGACTTTCTTATCCGCCACATACGGCCACTTTTCACCGCGGCAGACGGCCAGACATCCGTTGACGCACATCGTCGCCATCTTGATGACAGCCTCTCTGGTCTGGGCTGCCGAATGCGGACTGACGATCACGTTGGGGCAGGAGAGAATTTCGTCGCTGATGCTTGTCGGCTCATTCCAGAACACATCCAGACCCGCACCGGCAATATCTCCGTTTTTCAGGGCTGCGCACAGGTCGGGCTCATTGACGATCTGACCGCGGCTGCAGTTGATCAGAAGAGCTGTCGGCTTCATGGCGTCCAGCTCGGCTTTTGCAATGGTGTTGTTGGTGACACCCTCAATCAGCGGCATCTGCACGATGACGACATCGGCAGCCTGCAGAGCCTCGAACTTGTCGTCGTACTTCTCAACGCCCAGCTTGGCCATCTGCTCTCCCGTGAGGAAGGTGTCATAGCCGATGACCTTCATGTCAAGGCCGAGACACAGATGGGAGATGATCTTTCCAATGGTGCCAAGGCCAATCAGCAGGCAGGTCTTGCCCTCAACCTCAAAGGCCTTCTTGGCGTCACGGATCTGCCAGTTTCCAGCACGCTGCGCCACATCGGCCTCCACCATGTTTTTGGAGAGCGCCATCATCAAAGCCACCACGTGTTCCGCAACACTGCGGTTGTTGGCTCCCGGAGTAATGACAACGGGAATTCCCAGTTTGGTGGCTGTTTCTATGTCCACACTGTCATAGCCGATACCCGGACGTCCAATCACTTTGAGTGTTTCGCTGCTTTTCAGTGTTGTCTCATCAATGGCGCCCTTGTCGGCAACACGCACAATAAAGGCGTCCGTATCCTTCAACTCGTCCAGATAGTTGTGGGGGTGCGCATCGTGGGCAATAAAAATATCCGCCTTGCCCTCCAAAAGAGCCAAACCTTCCTGACAAAGTATTTCCGTCATTGTCACTTTCATAGATTCTCTCCTCTTTTCCGAACGGTTTTACTGTTCGATTTTTGCATTCGCCATGCGAATGCCGTAGTCCATGGCGTTGATGAGACTCAGAGCATTGGCGCCGCCGTTTCCGGCGTGGCCGAAGCCCGTACCGTGGTCCACACTGGCCCGGATAATGGGCAGACCCAGCGTCACATTGACGCCGGCCACCGCGTCCCAGTGCCCCTCTTCCCTGTTGTAGACAAACCCCTTGACCTTCAGGGGAATGTGTCCCTGATCATGGTACATGACCACCACGATGTCGTACCAGCCCCCAGCGCCTTGGAGAACACCGTATCCGGCGGCGTGGGCTTCTTTTCCGGAATGTTGATACCCTCGGCCAGAGCCACATCAATGGCGGGCTGAATCTCCTCAATTTCCTCCCGGCCGAACATCCCGTTCTCGCCGCAGTGGGGGTTCAGACCGGCAACGCCGATCTTCGGCTCCCTGATGCCGACCGCCTTGCAGCCCTCGTTTGCGATGCGGATGACGTCCAGCACCCGCTGCTTTTTCACCCGGTCGCAGGCCTCCCGCAAAGAGACGTGGGTGGAGACGTGAACCACACGCAGATTTTCGTGGGCCAGCATCATGGTATACTTGGAGGTACCGGTGTACTCGGCGTAGATCTCTGTGTGGCCGGAGTAGTGGTGGCCGGCCATGTTGATGGCCTCCTTGCTCAGGGCGTTGGTGATGGTGGCGTCCACCTCACCGGCCATGGCAAGCTCGATGACCTTTTTCACATACTGAAAAGCCGCCTCGCCGCCAAGGGCCGTGGCGCCCAGCCCGAAGGGCTTGGGGTCTGCGGAGTCGCCGGGAATGTCGGAGAATTTCACAAGCCCCAGATCATACACGTCGATGATGCCGTACTCAAACTTTGCTTCACTCGCAGCGTGAATAACGCGTACCTTCATGTTAAGACTGGACACGATTTTGGCAATCTTTGCCGCATACTCCATGCAGCTTGCATCGCCCACCACCAGAGGCCGGCACCGGTCATAGACCGTGGCGTCCGAGAGTGCCTTGACCGTAATTTCAGGCCCGTTTCCAAAGGGGTCGCCCATGGAAATTCCCAAAATTGGAAGTTGATTCATAGATAACTCCTTTCAGCACAGACCCTTGTCGGCGTTCTCTTTCAGAACGGTCTTCAAAGCCTCAATACCCTCATCACACAGATAATTGAACGGTCGGCGGCAATCGCCCACAGGATGGCCCAGCAGGGCTGTTCCCTTTTTGATGACCGTGTTGGGATTGCCGAACTTGAACACCCGCTGAAGCGTGGCAACCGCGTCCTGCATCTCCTGTGCCTTTTCCAGATCGCCCGCCATAAAGTAATCGTAAATGGAGGCCACCGTCTTGGGATAGAGGTTGGCCCGACCCGCGATACCGCCGGCTCCGCCCTCTTTCAGACAGGTAAGAATGGCGCCGTCGTTGCCGGCCAACACGGCAAAGTTTTTGCCCACGTCCCAGGTCTCACGGATATAGGCCTTTAGGTTTTCAATGTCGCCGCTGGAATCCTTGGCGCCCATAATGACGTCCACATCCCGTGCAAGCTTTGCCACTGTCTCCGGTAGCAGCTTGTTGCCGGTGCGGGGCGGAATGTTGTACAGCACGATGGGAATGTTTACGTGCCTTGCCACTTCGCAGTAGTGGTCGTACAGCTCCCTCTGGGATGCTGCGGCAAAGTAGGGCGTGATGATGGACAGCACGTCTGCGCCCAGCTTTTCAGCTTCCACGCTGAGTTTAATTGTTTCAGCGGTGGAGACGCAGCCGGTTCCGGCGTACACCGGTACCCGACCCTTCACCTGATCCACGGCCGTGCCGATCAAATCCAGCTTCTCCGTTGCGCTGAGAATATAGGCCTCACCGTTGGTGCCCGCGGGAAACAGCCCGTGAACGCCGCCGGAGAGCAGCCGCTCAATCTCCTGACGGAATGTGTCCAGATCCACGCTTTCGCCCGCCCGCATGGGAGTCAAAATTGGAGCAATAATCCCCTTTAATTCCACATTTTTCATCGTTTTCCCCTCTTTGATGGTTTACAGGACTTCCTGATAAATTTTTCTGGCGTCGTTGGCCGTGACCGGGCGCATATTGTTGACCAGCAGACGCTGCACCTGCATACCGGCTTCCACCAATCCCTCCAGATCAGAGGGAGAGACGTGGAACTCCTCCAGGCTGGTGGGAATGTCCAGATGCTTGACAATGCTCTCCAGCCGGGCAATCATCCATGCGGACTTTTCCGCCTCGTTTGTAAGGGCGCTTCCGTCGTGGCAGCAGTGGTCGTAGGCGGAGGCGAGGCGGCTGCGGCAGGCGGGCTCGTTGAAGCACATGACCGGAGCTAGCAGGATGGCGTTGGAAACGCCGTGGGCAATGTGATACTTGCCACCCAACGGATAGCTCAGTGCGTGAACCGCAGTAGTGCCGGAGGCAGTGATGGCCAGTCCGCCGTAATAGGCGGCAATCTGCATCCGGTTCTTCTCCACCATGGCCTCGGGATCGTCGCAGGCCTTTTCAATGTTGTTGAGAATCAAATCCAACCCCTCCAGAGCGTATAGGTCGCTGAAAGGATTGGCCTTGTTGCTGGTGTAGCACTCGATGCAGTGAGCTAGTGCATCCACACCGGTGGCTGCCGCAATCTTCCGCGGAAGATTTTTAATCATCCGGGCGTCCAGAATCACATAGTCGGCAATCATATTCTCGTTGACAATACCAATCTTCAGTTCCTTTTCGGGAACGGCCACAATCGCATTGGGGGTCACTTCGGCGCCGGTTCCCGCCGTGGTGGGAATCAGGATAATAGGAACACACTTGCGGGCCATGCCCGGGGTGTCCAGCAGTTCCTTGACGCCATACTCATCCGTCACCAGCACGCTTGCCAGCTTTGCCGTATCCAGAACGCTGCCGCCGCCGCAGGCAATGATCATGTCCGCGCCGCTGGCCTTGAACTGATCCACCAGTTTCTGCACTGCCATGTAAGACGGTTCAGAGGGGAGGTCGTCCAGCACATAGTAGTCCGCGCCGCTGGCCTTGACCGCTTCTTCCGGCAGGGCGAACAGGCCGCAGGCCTCGATGCCCTTGTCCGTGAACATGGCCACCCGTTTGACCCGATTGGCTTTCAGGATTTCCGTGATGTTGTCCATGGAATTCTCTCCGCCATAAACGGCGTGAGGCATTTTCAGATTGTATTTTGTCAGCATACTGTTTCCTCCCGTTTTCCGGTTCCGATTAGCTCAGCCAGCCTACCCAGCAGGTCGGGGGCACCAAATCCTCCAGATTTTGAAATAATGTGATAAGTTTTGCCCTGATACAAAAAGGACGTCAGAACCACTCCCGTATCCAGTTCGCACACGGGCGTCAGCTCCGAGATCTGCACGGCTCGCATCAGCGCCAACAGCGTGTCTCCGCCGGTACACAGAAGCGTTGCCTGCAGTCCGTCGTCCAGCAGCATCTTCATCAGTCTGCCAAGTACCGTTGAAATCCGCACCCGCACATCCTCAATCGTCAGATTGTTTAACTTCATGTACTCCTGCGTCTCAAAGCTGCCGTCGGGGTCGTTGGTATCCAGAATGAGCCGATCATACTTTTTCGTCAGCTCTTTCCAGCGTGCGACTTCCCGACGGCAGTCCTCGCTGTCCTGCCACATGGGGTCAAGCTTTTGCCAGACAGTCAGGCGAATTCTTTTAAAGCCTGCCCTTTCCGCCTCGGCCAGCTGATTCTGGGTAACCGGATTCACACTGCCGCAGAAGATGAACAGAGCCGGAACCAATGTGGGGAGTTCAGGCGGGGCACCGTCCAGTCTCAATACAGCTGCGAGTTCGGAGGCAAATCCGGCGCAGCCGGCGGAGATGTGCACACGTTCCGTCCCCAGACCGTGGCTGATCTTTCTCAAGTCGTCATTCGTCTGGGCATCAAACACCTGAATTCCCGCAGTCTCCCAACTCTGGGGATTTTCTGCGGTGCAGACCGTCACGGTCTTGTCTGTCTGCTCCGCCAGAATGCTCCGCACACTGGAAAAGCGAACCGGTTCAAACGGGTCCGATCCAAACACGCTGTCTGCCACTGGAATATTTTCGATGTAATGAATTCCCTCTTTTGTAATACGGTTCATGGACGGAAACGCCGGAATGAACGGAAGCTGGTGGTATCCTGTGGCATCCATCAGGGCGGCCAGCTCGCTGCCCACATTTCCGCGCAGTGCGGAATCGGTTTTCTTATAGATGTAGAAAATTCTGGCTTTTAACGTGGCTCTTGCAGCCCGAAAGACGACGGAATAGGCGTCCGATGCCGTCAGATGCCGCGTTTCGGCATCCATGACGAGCACCTGTGTCTCCGGGGAGGCCTGAGTAAAATCATAGAGCGGATCCGTGACCACGCGCGTTACCGCGCCGCGAGCCGCAAACTGTACTCCCGTATCCATGGCACCCGTAAAGTCGTCAGCAATGATCAGTAGTTTCACCATATGTGCACCTGCATGAAATGTTTATTTTTGAAACGCCGTGGAAAGGAATTGTTCAACTTGCATCATCTTCAACACAGCTTCCCGGTTCTTTGAGAACATTTTACAAATGCAGGTAGGTTTTGACAACGAAATTTTAACATTTTACTGTTTATTTTTGAAACGCGTGGAAAACCGCTTGATTTATTTTTAGTAAATTGGTATAATATGTTTAATATTGGAACGTTTTTTTGAAGGAGCTTATGATGAGTGGTCGTTATCGCGTGCTTGGCATTGCGCCCTATGAGGGGATGAAAACCCTGATGCAGAGTCTGGAGGATCAGTATCCCCAGTTTGATCTCACGCTGCTTGTCGGTGATATGGAGCGCGGCGTGGAGATTGCAAAGAGTAACTTCCACGGGAATTATGATGTAGTGATCTCCCGTGGCGGCACAGCCAAAATGCTGCGCCAGCAGCAAACGCTCCCAGTGATTGAAGTGGAGATCTCCATGTATGACATTCTCTGCTCTTTAAAGCTGACTGACGGACTGAACGGGAAAATCGCCATGGTTTCCTTCGCCGATCTGACGCAGAACGCAACACAGCTGTGTTCCCTGCTAAATTATCAGGTGGACATTATTACCATCAGCGATCCGGACGCAGTGGAGCCGACGCTGTTAAAGGTTCAGCAGGACAATTACTCGGCAGTCCTGTGCGACATGATCTCAAACTCCACCGCGCAGCGTCTGGGGCTGAACTCCTTTTTAATAACTTCCGGCATTGACAGCATCCGTTCCTCCTTTGACCGGGTTTTACTGCTCTGTGCCAGTCAGGAGCGCCTGCACGACGAAAATCTTTTTTTCCGGGACGTGATTCGCGGCCAGATCGGGCAAACGGTTGTATTTGACAGCGACGGGAATCTGTTTTTCTCCTCTGCTGAAAATGTGCAGTCCAAGGTCATTGAAATGCTCCGCCATGAGCTTCCCGAATCCCGTCTGGAACCGGAACGGCGCATTTACCGCAATCTGGACGGAATGATCTACTCCATTCGTGTTCAGCGGATTGCGAACGGAAGTTTGACCTATTTTGCGTTTTTCTTTGCTTCACATAAATCCCCGCTTCTGCAAAACCAGATGGGCATTCACTTTTCCACAAGAAGTGAAGCGGAAGCGGCCTTTTACCAGAGCGTGTTCAGCTTTGCCGGAACGATTGCTGACTATCAGGACGAAATCAGTCGAATCAATCAAAGCACAGCTCCGGTCATTGTAACAGGAGAAGACGGCACGGGCAAGGAGTCCATTGTCAGCGTTCTATATATGCGTGGCAGCTTGCAAAACGCTCCACTGATTACTGTCAGCTGCAGTCTTCTGACGGAAAAAAGCTGGAGCTTCCTCATAGAGCATCACAACTCCCCACTCTATGCCAGAGGAAACACCCTGTATTTTTCCAGTATTGACGCGCTTTGTGCGGAACGCCGTCAGCAGCTGCTGGCTGTGCTGTTTGAAACCGATGTGTGTAAACGCAACCGCGTTATTTTTTCCTGCGTGTGTCAGCCGGGGGAGTATGTCACCACAGCTGGTTCTGATTTTATGGACAAGCTGTGCTGTCTTTCTTTGTACCTCCCTCCCATTCGAAAAAACCCTGATCGAATCCCGACGCTGGTTAATCTATCCCTCAGCCACCTGAATGCCGATATGCCCCGAAAAATCATTGGTGCGGATCCGGGAGCCATGGAACTGCTGCAGTCCTTTCAGTGGCCACACAACTACACGCAGTTTCGCCGCGTGATTGGCGAACTAGCTGTCACCGCAGAGGGGCAGCTGATTACAGCGGAAAATGCCCGGGAAATTCTGCAAAAAGAACATCACGTCGGCACCTTTTCGCCTCATGCGGAAAATGTGGCGACTCCTCTCGACCTGAGCAGAACCTTGGACGAGATTACCGAGGATGTTGTGCTGCGGGTTTTAAAGGAGATGGACGGGTATCAGGTCAAGGCTGCCAAACGACTTGGCATCAGCCGCACTACACTTTGGCGTCTGATTAAAAGGAAAGATTAACTAAACCTTCCAATAAATTTTTAGCCCTGAAATAAAAAATTTTAGATCATCCTTATATGGCATAGCAAAGCAGGCCGTCACCTCCAAGGTTAAGGAAGCTGCTCTGAAGATCTATAGCAACCCCGATGTAACCGCTAACTGGAGCGACGGCTTGTATGATAACATCCGCAGCATGATTAGCTGATTGCAAAGATAAATCAATCTGTTTGATCTTCAAACATGATGGAGGGGGGCAAGTCGATAAAAAGGCTTGTCCCTTTCTTTTTCAATCTAGGGATGCGTAAAGGAGAGTTCATTATATGAAGGCCATTGTAATTGACGCAAGAGATAATGTTGCGGTCGTGCTGGGTGAGGTCAAAAAAGGAGATGAGGTTTCTTTCGTCAAGGGTGGCATAGCCTATGAGATCACAGCGTCAAGCGATGTTCCCATCTATCATAAGATTGCAAGCGCGTTTATTCCCAAAGGGCAGCCTGTGGTGAAGTACGGTGAGCATATAGGCATTGCTGCTGATGATATTCAGCTGGGCAGTCATGTTCATGTTCACAATGTGCTGAGCAAACGGGAATCGATGTAAGAAGGAGGGAACAGTATGAATTTCTGGGGTTATCGGAGACCCGACAGCCGTGTCGGTATCCGCAATAAAGTTTTGATTCTGCCGGCATCGGTCTGTGCGGCAGATACTGCACGGATTGTTGCGTCTCAGGTGGAGGGTGCCGTTACGTTCCATAATCAAAACGGCTGCGCCCAGATTCCATCGGACCAGCAGCTGACAATGGACGTGATGGCAGGCTTTGCAGCCAACCCCAACGTTTACGGTACCATTGTGATATCACTGGGCTGTGAAAACTGCCAGATGGATTTGGTGACAGAGGCCATTCGCCAGCGGACTAACAAGCCACTGCGTCAATTCATCATTCAGGAGAGCGGAGGTACGATTGCCACTGTCGAAAAGGCCACCCGCGCCGCCAGAGAAATGGTGCAGGAGGCCTCCAAACTGCAGCGTGAGGAATTCCCGGTCAGCGAACTGTTGCTGGGCACAGAGTGCGGGGGCAGCGATCCTACCAGCGGCCTTGCAGCCAATCCTTTAATCGGCGAGGCGTGTGACCGCATTGTGGATATGGGCGGTACCGCGGTGCTGAGTGAAACCACTGAATTTATCGGCGCGGAACACATTCTGGCTCGGCGCGGTGCGACGCCGAAAGTCCAGCAGCGTATTTATGACATTGTGCACCGTTACGAGCAGGCGTTGAAGCTGGTGGGCGCTGACCCCCGGGATGGCAACCCCTCTCCCGGCAACAAAGTCGGCGGTATTACCACCTTGGAGGAGAAGTCCCTAGGTTGCATACATAAGTGCGGACACCGTCCTGTGAATGCCGTTTATGACTATGCAAAACAGATGAAGGCCGGAGAGGGGCTGGTAATCATGGATACGCCGGGCAATGACCCAGCCTCTGTTGCGGCTATGATTGCAGGTGGTTGCCAGTTGGTTGTGTTTTCTACCGGACTTGGTACGCCCACCGGCAACCCGGTGGCTCCGGTAATCAAACTGACGGCGAATAAAGTCACTTATGGCAAAATGAAGGATAACATCGATGTGGATGCCAGCGCATTGTTGGAATTTCCGGAGAAACTCAATGAGATGGCCGATGACTTGGTGCAGGAAATCTGCGAAGTCGCCAGCGGAAAAGCGACAAAGTCGGAATCTCTCGGCTTTATTGAGATGGCCATAGCACGCGTTTGTAACTATGTGTAAACGTGAATATGCGAGAACGCAATTCGGATTGGTAAGCAGCTGAACCTGCTCGGCAATCCAGCTCTAAGTTATGCTTGCTTTTCAAATGACTAAATTGCCGCGTCTGACAAGGATATAGAATTATTTCTATGTTCGGAAGCTCGGACTGGAAAGAAATGGGTGTGAATATGAAAGAAAAGAATAGAACAAGCCCGTTGCAAATTCTTGGGAATCTGGACCTGTATTTTACCGTGATCCTATTGGCAGGGCTGATTGTGCTGACCTTTACGGGTGTACTTAAACGGTATATTTTCCGCAGCCCCATCTCTTGGATGGAAGAAGTGCAGGGATTACTCTTTATGTGGATTACATTCATTGGCGGTGGCGTTGCTTTCCGCAAAGCTGCACATGTATCTATTGAGATTCTGGTGGACTCGCTGCCCAAAAAAATCGGTGTTTTGATTGAGCGGTTTGATATTTTGATCCAACTGGTAATTCTTGGCTATCTGTGCAGACAAGAGTTTCTTTACTATTTTCAGCTCACTTCTACTGGTAAGGTCACTAATCTGTTGCGGTTGCCTTACAGTGTGGCTTATCTGGCACTTCCCATTGGTGGCGTACTGATGATTGTGTCCATGCTGTGGGCATCTTACCAGCAATACGTGCGGGGAATTAATCTGAAAGAAGGAGAAACCGAATGAATGCCATTGCATTTGCTATCATTTTGATGCTGGTACTTCTGTTTATGAAGGTGCCGGTTTGGCTGTCTGTTATCGCCGGTACGGCCAGCTATTTCTTCCTGAATCCAGCGGTCACTTCCATGATTCTGGCCCAGCGTCTGGCATCTTCTGTGCAGGGCCTGACACTGCTGGCGGTTCCCTTCTTTGTGTGTGCTGGCATTTTCATGAATTCCTCCGGCGTCAGTAAGCGAATCATGGATCTGTGCGATTTATTGACAGGCCATATGTGGGGTGGCCTTGCGCAGGTTAACGTGATGTTGTCCACACTGATGGGTGGACTTTCTGGTTCTAATTTGGCTGATGCCGCCATGGAAGCAAAACTCTTGGTGCCTCCCATGGAAAGAAACGGAATGAGCAAGGCATTTTCCTCTGTGGTCACGGCCGCGTCTGCTATGATTACCCCAATCATTCCGCCGGGAATTGCCATGATTCTCTGCGGTTCCCTGGCAAATGTGTCTATCGGTAAGCTGTTTATATCCGGCATCGGCGTCGGTATTCTGCTGTGCGTCGGTGAGATGCTCTGCGTCTCCGTTATTGCTCATAAACGGGGATACAAACCCAACCGCGCCAAGGATGAGAAGTTATCCGGATACAAAGTCGCGCGTGTTATCCGCTCGGCAATTCTGCCCATGTGCTTGCCTATCATTATCATTGGCGGCGTGCGTCTCGGCGTGTTTACCGCTACGGAGGCTGGTGCTGTGGCTGTGCTTTACTCGGTCTTCTTGGGTCTGCTTTACCGAGAATTGAATCTTGAGAAGATTATCAAGGGACTGAAAGAAACGGTCATTTCCACCGCTGGAATTATGTTGATTATTGGTGCGGCCTCTGCCCTCAGTTGGGTGCTGACCAAAGAGCGAATTCCCCAGACGCTGACAGAGTTGATGCTGCAAATAAGTCCCAATAAATATGCGTTTCTGCTCCTGATGAATGTCTTCCTACTACTTTGTGGTATGTTCTTGGAAGGCAACGCCATTATGATCATTCTTGTTCCCCTGCTGTTCCCTATTGCCATGGAGTATGGGATCAACGAGATCCAGTTTCTGATGGTCATTATCTTCAATGTTTCCATTGGCTGCATGACGCCTCCTATGGGTACGCTCATGTTCGTGGTATGCAATGAGACAGGGTGTAAACTCAAGGACTTTATAAAAGAAAGTGTGCCATTTTTTGCTGTACTGATCATTGAACTTCTGATGCTGACGTTTATCCCGGTGCTAACAACCGGCCTCGTCACCTTATTTGGTTGAACTGAGAAACATTTAACAGATACCGATTTTTGCCTTGTATTTAAACCCGTGCGTAAAGAGAAAGGATGCCCATAAAAACTCTTTCGTAGACAAGCTTGTTCTCGATCTTTGGACGTAGGTCAAAAATAAAATTTTTCGGTGTTATACAAGGAGATAACTATGATTTCGTGCTGCTGGATATGGAGACGGCCTCGGCACTTTTGAAGATTACAAAATCTTATCCGTGCGGCGAATGTAGATGGTGTCATGCTGGTGGTTTGCGTTCCCTGCGGCACGGATATCTGGATTGACCGTGCGCTGGCTGTAGGCGCCGACGGCCTGCTCATCCAGCAGAGACACGGCGGTGATTTTGCAGGCCGAGGAAAAAAGGGCGGCGGAAGAACCGGATGTATTTCTGGTCGAGAAGGGAACTGATATCCTTTTTGCCGGACTCTAAGACCTGTCCAGCTCTTTGAGGCTGATCGGGCAGATCACTCACCCGGAAGTGACCGCATGAGTCGAGAAGATCATTAAAAGGGTGCCGCCAGAAATGTCAAAGCCGGCTGCTTTGCCGACAGTGTGGCCCTTATCGAAAGCTGCGAGAGCTCGGGGTAAAATTTGGGGGTTACTCTTGCGACACCGCAATCTGCCGCCGCGGATGTTGCTGCGTTTTCAAAGCAAGCGTAAGAAAGGAAACAGATATGAAAAAACACTACGTAGTCATGGACGGCAATACCGCTGCCGCATACGCCTCGTACGCGTTTACGGAGGTTGCCGCTATTTTCCCCATCACGCCGTCCTCCGCTATGGCGGAGAAGGTGGACGAATGGGCCGCCAAGGGGAAAAAGAACATCTTCGGGAATACTGTGGATGTGATTCAGATGCAGTCCGAAGCCGGCGCCGCCGGTACCTGCCACGGTTCGCTGCAGGCCGGCGCTCTCACCACCACCTACACCGCCTCTCAGGGCCTGATGCTGATGATTCCGCCCATGTACAAAATCGGCGGCGAGTTTTTGCCCGGCGTGTTCCATGTGGCATGCCGCACTGTAAGCGCCCACGCACTGTCTATTTTTGGCGACCACTCCGATGTAATGACCTGCCGCATGACCGGCTTCGGAATGTTGATGTCTTCCTCTCCTCAGGAGGCTATGGATTTGGGAGCTGTTGCCCATCTGTCCGCCATTGGAGGCCGGTACGCCTTCATGCACTGCTTTGACGGCTTCCGTACCTCCCATGAGATGCAGCGCATTGAGGCGCTGGACTATGAGGATCTCGCCAAGTTGGTGGATTACAAGCAGCTGGAGGCTTTCCGCAAAAACGGCCTAAACCCGGAGCATCCCTCCACCCGCGGCACCACCGTTAATCCGGACGTATTCTTCCAGTGCAAGGAGGGCGCCAACGAAAAAATTGCCTCCATTCCCGGTGTTGTGCAGCACTACATGGACGAGGTTAACCGCCTCACCGGCCGGGACTACAAACTGTTTAACTACTACGGCGCTCCCGATGCCGAGGAGGTTGCCGTCATCATGTGTTCCGGCGCGGAAACCGTGCGCGATACCGTGGATTATCTGAATGCGCATGGCCGCAAGGTCGGTGTGGTGCAGGTGCACCTGTATCGCCCCTTCTCGGTGCAGCACTTTGTCGATGCCATCCCCGCCTCCTGCAAAAAGGTTGCTGTGCTGGATCGCACCAAGGAGTCCGGCTCCGTGGGCGAGCCGCTATATTTGGATGTGCAGAGCGCCTTGCAGCAGGCGGGCCGCGGCGACATTCAGGTAGTCGGTGGGCGCTATGGCCTGGCTTCCAAGGATACGACTCCCGGCCAGATTGCCACCGTATATACCAACCTGCGTCAGCCCCAGCCGAAAAACAACTTTACTATCGGCATTTTGGACGATGTGACGCATACCTCCCTGCCGACTGAGGAACTGGAGATCAACTATCCCGGCCAGACAGCCTGCAAGATCTGGGGCGTCGGCGGCGACGGAACGGTGGGTGCTAACAAAAACGCCATCACCATCATCGGGTTGACCGCTGATAAGTATGCGCAAGCTTACTTCTCCTATGATTCCATGAAGTCCGGTGGTTTGACCCAGTCCCATCTGCGCTTTGGCGACGAGCCCATACACGCTACTTATCTGGTGAACGCAGCAGACTTCGTGGGCTGCCATGCACCCACCTATGTACATAAGTACGACACCACTGCCGACCTCAAGGACGGCGGCGTATACCTGCTCAACTGCCCCTGGTCCGCCTCGGAGCTGGATGCCCATCTGCCGGCTAAGATGAAGCGCGATCTTGCCAATAAGCACGCTCAATTCTACATTATGGATGCCACCAAGCTCGCCGGAGAGCTTGGCCTTGGCAATCGAATCAACACAATTCTGCAATCCGCCTTCTTCCAGCTGACTCAGGTCATTCCCATTGAAATGGCCGTGGCGGAGATGAAGAAGGGCAATTACCAGAGTTACTTTAAAAAGGGTGGCCAGGAGATTGTCGATCTCAACGACCGGGCCGTGGATGCAGGCGTGAGCGGCATGGTAAAAGTGGAGATTCCCGATTCCTGGGCCAACGCTCAGGACGGAGCGCCGGAAAGCCTGCAGGGCACCGAGTTCGTTAAGGAAATTGTGGTACCCATGGATCGCCAGCATGGCGACGAGTTGCCGGTCTCCGTGTTTAAAAAGCACAACTGTCTGGACGGTACCTGGGAAAACGCCACCACCACCTACAGCAAGCGCGGCGTGGCCACTCATGTGCCTCACTGGAATCCCAACGTGTGCATCCAGTGCAACCGCTGCTCCATGTCCTGCCCTCACGCCGCCATTCGCCCCGTGCTGGTGACCGACGAGGAGAAGGCCGGAGCGCCCGCCTCCTTTGCCACCGTCCCCGCCAAGGGTGCCGGCATGAAGGATTATTCCTTCCGGATGCAGGTCTCCCCCTATGACTGCCTCGGTTGCGGCGTGTGTTTGACCGCCTGCCCTGCTGAGGGCGCGCTGACCATGGTGCCCATGGAGGACGAGGCCGACCAGCAGACCAATTTTGACCGCTACGCCATGAATGAAGCACTGCTGAAAAAGGACGCCATCAGCGACAAGAACGTGAAGGCGTCTCAGTTCGCCAAGCCTTACTTCCAATTCTCCGCCGCCTGCGCCGGCTGCGCTGAGACCACCTATATCAAGCTGGTCACGCAGCTGTTCGGCAGCCGTATGTATGTGGCCAACGCCTCCGGCTGTTCCTCCGCCTACGGCGGCGCCATGCCCATGACGCCCTATTCCTGCGACCAACGCGGCTTCGGTCCCTGCTGGGAGCAATCGCTGTTCGAGGATAACGCCGAGTTTGCCTATGGCTTCCTCCATGCTCACGACGCCATTCATAAGGAGCTGATGATTCGCCTGCACGCCCTGCGGGAGCGCGGCGTTGCGACGGAGGCAATTGACGCTTATCTGGCGCAGTGGGAGGATTCTCAGAAGTCCCGCGAGGTTACCGATGCGCTGCTGGCCGCACTAGAGAAGGCAGACAGCAGTGAGGAAGCGGAATTTGTTCTGAAGAACAGGGAGTACCTGGCCAAAAAGTCCATCTGGGCCTTTGGCGGAGACGGCTGGGCTTATGACATTGGCTTCGGCGGCATTGACCATGTGCTGGCTCAAAACCGCAATATCAATATGCTGGTGATGGATACCGAGGTCTATTCCAACACCGGCGGACAGTCCTCCAAGGCCACGCCCACCGCTGCGGTCGCCAAATTTGCCGCCGGCGGCAAGGCAGTCAAGAAAAAGGATCTGGGCGCCATCGCCATGAGTTATGGCTATATCTACGTGGCGCAGGTCGCCATGGGCTACGACCAGGCTCAGACGCTGAAGGCCATCCGGGAGGCGGAGGCCTATCCCGGTCCTGCCATCGTCATTGCCTACTGCCCATGCCTGGAACACGGCATCAAGGCCGGCATGAGCTGCACGCAGCAGGAGATGAAGAAGGCGGTGGAGTGCGGCTACTGGCACCTGTACCGCTACGATCCTCGCCTGACTTCCGAGGGGAAGAACCCCTTCCAGCTGGATTCTCCGGAGCCGGATTCCAGCAAAATGATGGACTACCTCAAGGGTGAAAATCGCTATTCCTCGCTGAAAATCAACTTCCCTGACCGTGCGGATCGCCTGTATCAAAAGACCATTCAGGACGCCAAGGATCGCTACGCCAAATACCGCAAAATGGCAGAAAATTGATCGTTCTCTTTTTTAAAACATATTGACCGGCCGCTTTCCCGAAACTTACCTCTCTTGGACAATGCCGTATGTGAACTGCATACGGCATTGTCCGCACAGAACCATCGAAAGGATATATCATATGAAAATGGATCAGGAAGCAATCCGGCGGGTAATCCCCCACCGGGACCCCATGCTTTTGGTGACCACCGTGGAGGATATGACTCCGGGGGAACACATTACTACCACATTTTTTGTAGATTCCACCCGTGAAATTTTTAAAGGCCATTTCCCAGGCGATCCTGTTTTACCGGGGGTATACTCGGTGGAATGCATGGCTCAGACCGCGGATATTCTGCTGTTGTCCACCCCGCGGTACGCTGGTAAAACCCCTTTGTTTTTGGGCATCAACAACGTGCGGTTCCTAAAAAAAATTCTTCCCGGAGACACAATTGAAATCCACGCAGAACTCTTCAGTGAGCGGCCCGAAAAAGCCATTGCTACCTGTGCCGCCAAGATATACAACCATGGCGAACTGGCGGCATCCGGTGAAGTGACGCTGGCTATGCGCTGATCCGGCTCTCCGCATACATTTTAAATAAGGAGGAGACATATGTCACTGAAAACAGCGAAAGAGTACATCGAGAGCCTGCGGGAGATGAAAACGCGGGTGTACATGTTTGGAGAGAAGATCGACAACTGGGTGGATCATCCCATGATTCGGCCCAGCATCAACTGCGTGGCCATGACTTACGCACTGGCACAGGATCCCAAGTACGCGGACCTGATGACCGTGAAGTCCAGCCTGACGGGCCACACCATCAACCGCTTTACGCATCTGCATCAGTCCACACAGGATCTGATCAACAAGGTGAAGATGCAGCGTCTGCTGGGCCAGAAGACCGCTTCCTGTTTCCAGCGCTGCGTGGGCATGGACAGCTTCAATGCGGTGTTTTCCACGACCTATGAAACCGATGAGGCACACGGCACGCACTATCACGAGAACTTCAAGAAGTTTCTGGAAATGGTGCAGGATAATGACCTGACGGTGGACGGCGCGATGACCGATCCGAAGGGTGATCGCTCCAAAGCTCCTCATGAGCAGGCTGACCCCGATATGTATGTGCATGTGGTGGAGCGCCGCTCGGACGGCATTGTGGTCTGCGGCGCGAAGTGCCACCAGACCGGCTCCGTCAACTCCCACTGGCACATTTTCATGCCTACCATCTCCATGAGTGAGGCTGACAAGGACTGGGCAGTTTCCTTTGCCTGCCCG
>Ga0183099_1000556_pt1 | contig 26303 bp, 18 predicted proteins | sample Biomet1_FD_127788 | JGI IMG/M metagenome (GOLD analysis project Ga0183099, IMG submission 127788) | Microbial communities from bioreactor (seeded with anoxic lake sediment) at LBNL, California, USA - Biofuel metagenome 1 | ecosystem: Engineered > Bioreactor > Anaerobic > Unclassified ...
CGGAAATCCAAGTGCATTTTTTGTTGTACTGATAACTATTTGGTTCTTACATTTTTTCATCTTATTACATTTAAATTTAATTATAGTTAACTGATTTAACTATTTTTTTAGTTTCACCCTTTGCAAAGAAATAGAATAGATGTGATGATGACTGATACAATAATCTATTTCGATAGCAAAATAGTCTAATGAATATATATACTTGCAAAATGTGTAATTTGTTTGTTTATAGTGTTTTAGTCGTTTGTTGTGGACTTTTTTTTTATTTTTGTAGACTATATTGCTGGCTTTTACTAATTAATTGTAGTAATATTGCATAGTCTTTATTGAGAAATAACCTCTTCCTATTTATGAAAAAACGTTATATATTTATTTTCATCATAAACTTGTTATTAATCTCCGTCAAACTGGAAGCTGATACTTTTAGTTTTCGTCATTATAAAGCAGACGATGGGCTAATATTCAATACAGTGCGGAGCATTATTCAGGATCGTAATGGATTCATCTGGTTTGGGACCGAGGATGGTCTGAACCGTTTCGATGGAAATGCATTCAAAGAATTTCGCATAAATACCACTAATAGTTTCTCTCTTGGCAGCAATTATATAAGTTCTTTGTTTGAGGATTCAAACGGAAATATATGGATTGGAACAGATGATGGTGTTTATATCTATCATACTTATACTGAATCCTTCTCACGTTTCCTGTCAAAAGCTAATGGAATTGTTATTTCATCTACCATCAATAATATAGTGGAAGATAAGTCGAGAAATGTATGGCTGTCTACATATGGTCAGGGAATTTTTAGTTATAATTTGTCTTCTGCTAAACTGGAGCAATACAAAACAATTAATGAAGGAGGCGTAAAACGCAGTTATGATCTCATTAATTATGTCTATGTTGATCATAACAATTTAGTATGGGCAGCCCCAAAAACGCCAAACAATCCACTTATCCTCTTTAGACGTTCTAAAAAAAGTTTTCAGGTAATACCTTTTAAGAATGATGCAGGAAATGAAAAAATGGTTTCTATCTACAAGATATTCGAAGATTCTAAACATAATTTCTGGTTGGGAACATGGGATAGTGGCTTGTGTAAATTTGACAGAGAAACCAGAAGAGTTACAAATTACCTTTCACCTGCCTCGCCGGGTGGAATTCTTCATATTCACGAAATAAGTGAATATAAGCCCAACTTATTGTTTGTAGGTTCTGATGATGGATTAAGTCTCTTCAATACCGTTAATCAGACACATCAGCTGTTTACTTCCAATGAAACAGATCCTTCGTCTCTTTCTGATAAGTTTGTCTATCCCATTTTTAAAGATCGCGAGGGGGGCATCTGGATAGGAACCTATTTTGGAGGGGTTAATTATATTTCTCCAAATAATGGAGTCTTTGAACGTTATACTCACTCTAAGTATGTTAATTCAGTAAATGGAAATGTGATAAGCCGGTTTATCGAAGACAGAAAAGGAAATATATGGATATCTTCAGATGATGGCGGATTAAATGTTCTTGATACGCAGACAGGACATTTCTCTGCTTATATGCCTCAGCCCGGGAAGAATAGTATCTCTTATTACAATGTTCACGCTCTTTGCTGGGACGATGATAAACTTTGGATAGGTACATATTCAGGCGGTTTGAATGTGTTGGACACAAAGACGGGTAAATTTAAGCTCTACAACTCAGAAGAAGGCAATCCTAAATCTTTGGATGGAGGGAGTATTTATGCTATCTATAAAGATCGTAGTAATAATATGTGGGTAGCAAGTATGTCTGGAATTAATCTTTATAACCGTAAGACTGATAACTTTACCCGTGTCAAATATCTTAATGCTACTACTATTGATATTACACAAGACAAAAAAGGCTGGCTATGGTTCGCAACTCCGGGAAAAGGAGTTTTCAGATTCAATCCGCAAAAAAAAGAGTGGCGTAATTATACCACTATTATCAGTGGTGGAAAATCATTGTCATGTAATCAAACGAACTGCCTGCTTGTTGATCATAAAGAACAGTTGTGGATTGGTACTTCCAGTGGCCTTTGCCGCTATAACTATACGAATAATTCTTTCGAGCTAGTTCCGCTCAATATTCCAAGCAATACAATTTGCAGTATCATTGAGGATAATAACTTTCTTTGGCTTACTACATCAAAAGGATTAGTGCGCTATAATACTAAGAACGGTGCTTGTCAGGTTTTTACCAGGAGTGACGGGTTACTGAGCGATCAGTTTATAGCTAATTCCGGATTCAAAAGTTCCAAAGGAAAAATCTACTTCGGAACAGCCAGCGGGTTTAATGCATTTTGTCCCAAAAATATTGTGACCAATAAATATCTGCCACCTGTTGTTATTACTAGTCTGGAGGTGAATAATAAAAATGTAGAGATAGATCCTGAAGGAATGCTTCCACAATCTTTAAGTTTTATAAAGCAGATAGATTTATCTTATAAGGACGATGTTTTCAGTATAGGATATGCAGCTCTGAGTTATACTACTCCAGATAAAAACATGTATGCCTATAAGCTCGAAGGTTTTGATAAAGACTGGAACTATGTGAACAAACAACATAAAGCTACTTATACTAACCTTCCTGCAGGGGAATATGTGTTCAGGGTAAAGGCATCTAACAATGATGGACTATGGAATGATCAGGGAACAGCTATTAAAATTGTAATACATCCTCCTTTCTGGCTTACTATCGGATTTAAGATTCTCTATTTTATACTTGCAGTTGTGGCCGTCTATTTCATCTTAAGACGCATAATGCTGCGTTCCGAACGAGTGCACAACGAAAAAATTAAAGAGCTTAATCAGGAAAAAGAAAAGGAAATGTACAATGCAAAAATACAGTTCTTTACAATAATTGCTCATGAAATACGTACTCCGGTATCGCTCATTATAGGTCCGTTGGAGAAGATTCTGACCACAGGTTTTTCTTTTCCTGATTCCATTAATAACGACCTGAATATTATTGACCGGAATAGTCAGCGTTTGTTGCATCTGGTCAATCAACTTCTTGATTTCCGGAAAGCGGAACAAGGAACATTGGTTATGAATTTCAAAAAACTAAATATTTATCAGTTACTTTGTTATAACTATGACCGTTTTAAACCAAATATAGAGAATAATAAGATAGAATTTAAGCTTGATTGTCCTGATACGGAGTTTGAAGCAATAATAGATCAGGAGGCTTTTATTAAAATAGTTAGTAATTTGCTGACTAATGCAATGAAATTTACAGAAAACCAGATAAATCTCACTTGCTCTGTTAACCTGGATCAGGAAACCTTTGAGATCCGTGTTTCTGATAATGGCTCGGGTATTTCTGATGAAGAGAAAAAGAAAATATTCACGCCTTTTTATCAGGTACCTTCCAATACAAAACCGGGTACCGGAATCGGACTGTCATTGGTGAAGAATCTGGTTGATGCTCATCATGGTAATATTACTGTTGTTGATTCCGTTCCAAAAGGAGCAACATTTATTGTTACTTTTCCAATGAAAAATGAAGAAGCTTCAAATATTAATGAGGAAGTGAAACTAGAACAAACCTCTTTATTTGTATCTCCGGATATTGTTCAGGAAAAACCTGTCATTTCAGAAGAAAAGCAGTTGAACAAACCAACGTTACTCATTGTAGAAGATAATCCGGATATGCGAAGTTTCCTTTGGAATAATTTTACATCCCAATATCAGGTAATAACTGCTTCTGACGGAATTGAAGGTATAGAAAAACTAAAAGAGCATGAAGTAAGCCTTATTATTAGTGACTTAATGATGCCTCGCATGGATGGCATGGAGTTATGCCAGTCCGTTCGCTCAAATGTTTTGTTGAGTCACATTCCATTTATTATGCTAACTGCCAAGACGGATATGAATTCAAAGATAGATGGTCTGAACTTTGGGGCGGATTCTTATATAGAGAAGCCATTTTCAATTAACTATTTAATGGCACAAATTAATAACCTTCTTGAATCCAGACGTTTATTAAGGAAAAAATATGCGGAGATGCCGTTTGTTTCATTAACAACTATTGCAGGAAACTCTTCTGATGAACAATTCCTTTCTAAAATGAATGGTGTGATAGAACGTAATATTTCAAATGTAGATTTCTCTATCGACCTTTTGGCTGAAGAACTTTGCATCAGTCGTTCAGGTTTATTCGCAAAGATAAAAACACTTGCAGGGGTTACTCCAAATGAACTAATCCAGTTGGTTCGTTTAAAGAAAGCAGCCGAATATTTAATTAAAAATGAACATAGGGTAAATGAAATTGCTTACATGGTAGGTTTCAACAATCCATCTTATTTCAGTAAATGTTTTCAGAAACAATTCGGTGTTCGGCCTATGGATTTTGCCAATAAGTATAATAACGATACAAATTCTTCTGTTTAACTACCACGAATGTGGTAGTTAAATGCCACTTAAAGGGGATTCTTTGATTGGTCATCATGGTATATCTTTGTACCATAATAAATATTGCTTGGTTAGAGCAAAATATATAAAACAGATGACTAATACAATTCTTATCATTGCCGATAATCAGCCGCTTACAGCTTTTGCATTAAGAACCTGGGCTAAAGAAAGTGAACTGTTCAATTCTATTATTGAATCATCAGACAAACAAACATTAAAAGAATCTCTTAATAATTTGTTTGATGAAGATGTTCTGTTAATCATTGATATAGAACTTTTTGACTTCTCAGACAAAGATGAACTGGTTGCTTTCTTCCAGACTCACAATCAACTTCGTAAACTTTTTATTGGTGACCATTTCAATGAAGAAGAGTTGTCTCTCATTGCAGAGGATATGCAGTCGAATATCGTTCTGAAAAATGTGGAACTGGAAGAGTTGAAAATAGCCATAAGCTTTTCTTTAAAAGGACGCTATTATATTCAGTCAGAGTTATTAAACCTATTGATGCGAAAGAACAGTACACAGGTGAAAGCCGGCTATGAAGAAGTACATCTGACACCTACGGAAAAGGACATTGTATCTTTGATAGCCAGTGGCAAAACAACAAAAGAAGTGGCTGTGATACGAAGTCTGAGTTATCATACAATTGTGACTCACCGGAAAAATATTTTTCGAAAACTAGGCATCTCCAGCATTCATGCACTGACAATTTATGCTATAAAAGCAGGATTGATTGATCCTACAGAATATTACATTTAAAGAACCATCACACAATTAATAAATTTGAATCGTTATGCTAAGTCCTACCGAAACCATACTGAAGAATGTAGATATACTTTCTCAGCACTCAACAGAAGAATATAAATATATACCCCGACATGATAAGCCGCTGCCATCCATTGAACGGTTGGCCGAGGTTATGGATTTGATTAAATCAATTCTTTTTCCGGGCTTTTTTGGTGATTCTATTGCCAACCAGAAAACACTTAAGTACCATATTGGAATGAATATGGAAAGACTTTATACACTGTTGGTTGAGCAAATACACAATGGCATTTGTTTCAATACAAAAAATGCAGTGGGTAAAGATGTTAAGTCAAAGGCTTCGGAACTGGCAATTACTTTTATAGATAAGATTCCCGAGATAAAAAGATTGCTTTGTACGGATGTAAAATCTACGTTCGACGGAGATCCTGCTGCAAAAAGCTATGGAGAAGTTATATTTTCCTATCCCACAATTAAAGCTTTAATCAATCATCGGGTGGCTCATGAACTTTTATTGCTTGGAATTCCCACCATTCCACGCATTATTTCCGAGCAGGCGCATTCAGAAACCGGAATTGATATACATCCGGCAGCCACAATAGGCGAATATTTCAGTATTGATCACGGTACGGGTGTTGTGATAGGTGAGACCTGTATTATAGGCAATCATGTTAGGCTATATCAGGGAGTAACACTGGGCGCTAAGAGTCGTAATCTTGAAGAGAACGGAATCTCAAAAGGAGCTCCCCGCCATCCTGTTTTGGAAGATAATGTTACTATTTATTCCAACTCCACTATCCTGGGGCATATTATAATAGGGCACGATACGGTTGTGGGTGGTAATGTTTGGCTAACAAATTCCGTACCTCCATATTCAAGTATCCTCCAACAAAAGGCAGTGGAAAGTTCTTTTATTGATGGATTAGGTATTTAAGATAGGTAAAAAGATACCCGGGCAGTAGATTCTTATCTGTTAATAAGTCTGCTGCCCGGGTTTATAGTTGTATAAATTAATCTTAGAACTGTTTATTATAGGCTTCTTCTAACTGAGTAAGCGCCTTTTGTAAAATCACCCGTGGACATCCAGCGTTTATGCGCATAAATCCGGTTCCTTCTTTTCCAAACATAGCTCCGTCATTCAATGCCAGATGTGCTTTGTCAACAAAGAAATCAACAAGCTCTTCCTGATTCAGTCCTAATTCCCGGCAGTCAAGGAATATCAAGTAAGATGCCTGCGGACGTATAGCTTTAATAAGTGGCATATTTTTTTTCAGATAGTTATCCACATAATCAATGTTACCCTGAATGTAATCAAGCAATTGGTTCAACCATTCTGTACCATGTTCGTAGGCAGCAGCCACGGATATGAATGCAAATATATGTCCTTCTGAAAATTCGCTGGCATTGAGATACGTGTGGAATTTCTTTCTGACTTCATTATTTTCAATGATGCAATAAGAACTAGCCAATCCCGGCATATTAAATGCTTTGCTTGGTGACATAAACACAATAGAGTTGAGACGGGCTTTCTCAGAAATCTTGGCAAAAGGTGTGTGAGTATACCCCGGCAAAGTAAGGTCGGCGTGAATCTCATCCGAAATTACCATCGTACCGTTGTCATAACAGATTTCGGCTATGGTAGCCAGCTCTTCTTTCGTCCAAACCCTTCCACCCGGATTGTGAGGATTACACAAAATGAACAATTTGCAACCATTTACAGCTTCCTTGAAATTTTCCCAGTCAATTTTGTACTGCCCGTTTTCAAGTACCAGCGGATTGCGCACCACCTCGCGGTAGTTGTGCTCAGTAACAAGAAAGAACGGATGATAAACCGGACTCTGAATTAATACCTTATCACCCGGCTGAGTGAAACATTTCAAAACATGAGCAAGTCCAACTACAATCCCCGGAGTAAAGTTTATCAGTTCTTTAGAAACTTTCCAGTCATACCTGCTGGCCAGCCATTTCTCTATAGCCTGGTAATAAGACGCCGGTTTGCTGGTATAGCCAAGAATTTCGCTCTCGCACCTTTCTTTTATTGCATTCATAATAAAAGGAGGAGTGCGGAAATCCATATCGGCCACCCAGAGTGGCAACAAATCATCTCTTCCCCATCTTGGTTTCAGCGCTTCTAGTTTCAGTGCATCAGTACCTTTACGGTCTACTATCTCATCAAAATTATATTTCATAAATTCATTTCTTTTTTAGTGATATTGCAAAAATACAAAACCTTCTTTGTTGAGTGAAATAAAAGCACAATAAATAACGAACCATTGCCCAATAAATAAAATCCATAAGCGAATGGCTGAAAATTATTGGTGAATGGTTGAGTAAACTCCGGTTTGTTTTCTCAAAAACGATTACGGATGTTATTGCGTTTTTGTACAAAAGAATGCATTCTTCTGTACAAAACAATTAATTCTTTTGTACAGAAGATATGATTGTTTTGTACAACATCACATCAACATCCCGCCTGAGATATAAAAACTCACTCGGGAGTTTGGGTAAACTCTCGCCGCATCTTTCCGGAAGTCGGAGTGGCATTTGATAGCCTACAAATCACAGAGTTTGCAATATCTGTTTTTCAGCTTCTATATAATAACAAAAATCTACCCTCACTCCCTCACTTTCTGGTGTAACTTATTGCACGTTAACTATTTATAAATGATAGATGGATTTTGTACCCTCACTTTACCCTCACTTTTTAGCTCTACCCTCACTATTTCGAACCATTTTTTTTGAAAATTGATAGATTGCAATTTTTCAGGCTATTATATGCCAGAAATCTGTAAATATGCGTTAAAAAAGTGAGGGTAGAGCTAAAAAGTGAGGGTTGAGTGAGGGATATTTTTTATTGTTTTTAAATTTATATATCTGATTGCCAGTGCATTGAACCTTGAAAGTGAGGGAGTGATGTTAGGGTAGACTTTTTTTCTAAAGAGAGAGGGAAAATTGTGCGGTTATATAGCGTTTATAAGTATTTAATTGTTTTGCTAAATTTAAGTTTGCGGTGAATAGAAGTGATAATCACCGCAAAATATGCGGTGATTAATTTCTTTTGCGGTGAATAATTACTATATTTACCGCAAATTATGCGGCGATTATGAGAAAGGTTTATATCTGGCAACGAGACGAATGGCCTCATTTTATGTGGGATGACTCAGCTTTATCCTATAAACTGGGCCGAGTACGAGCTTTACAAGGAAAGCTTGTAGGTAAAATGAGTTTGCTTGGTTTTGATTTAAAGAATGAAGCAATATTAAATACTCTGACAAGTGATATAATTAAATCTTCTGAAATAGAAGGCGAATTATTAGACAATGATCAGGTACGTTCATCCATAGCCCACCATTTAGGAATGGATGTTTCAGGATTGCCCGAAGCTGATCGCTACGTAGATGGAGTAGTGGAAGTTATGCTTGATGCTACGCAGAACTATATGCAATCGCTTACAGAAGAACGTCTTTTCAATTGGCACGCCGCATTATTCCCAATCGGGCGAAGCGGCATGTTTAAAATTACTGTTGGCGGGTGGCGACAAGATGAAGGCGGTCCCATGCAAGTAATCTCTGGTGCTATGGGAAAAGAAAAGGTTCATTATGAAGCTCCCGATTCAAAACTGATCTCCAGTGAAATGAACACATTCCTGGAATGGATTAATACGGATCATCAGATAGATCCCGTTCTGAAAGCCGGAATTGCACATCTATGGTTTGTCACTATCCACCCCTTTGATGACGGTAACGGACGCACTGCCCGAACAATAGCCGATATGTTCCTTGCTCGTGCCGACGAAATGCCCCACCGCTTCTATAGTATGTCTGCCGAAATACGTAAACAACGAAAGCAATATTATGAAATACTGGAGAAAACCCAGAAAGGAACCCTTGACATAACCCTTTGGCTTGAATGGTTCCTCGATTGTCTGGAAGCCGCACTTCTTGAAACGGAAAAGTCATTAAGTAGGGTGTTAGAGAAAGCCCGGTTTTGGGAGAAGCACCGCTTAGTAAGTACGAATGACCGTCAGGTTAAAATGATCAACCTCCTGTGGGACGGCTTTGATGGAAAACTCAATTCTTCCAAGTGGGCAAAGATTGCCAAGTGTTCTTCTGATACTGCACTCCGGGATATTCAGGATTTAATGAATAAGGGTATTTTGCAGAAGAGTGATGAAGGGGGTAGGAGTACTTCTTATGAGTTGGTGGGGGAATAATTCTAAGATTATTTAGTACCTTTTGGTAACTGTTGATATAGACAAAATTGTAAACCAAAGACCTCGTATATCTCTTTATATATTATCTCATTTTAAATAAAATCTCTTTGTTCTATTTTGTAGAGTAATTGTAGGCAAATAGAAATGTCATATACAATATATTTGCTAATTAGTTGAAGTAGTAGGAACCGTCGCTTTTCAATAATACCATATTATAGTATAAATAAGAATTGGCATATCCGGATTTTAATTCAGTAACAAATTTCAATCAAAATAGGGGCAATAATAATCTTTCTTGAATTTAATATGTATTGAATAAAGAATATTTGTAACTTTGTAGAAATTATGTGGTAACATTTTAAGATGAAAAATATATTGTCGCTACTACTCAGCTATATAAAACATGAATAATGATATTATTTAGAAGATTGTTTTCGCTATATTATATCAAATAAGACATTTTTGTATTAATCTGATATAAATGAAGACTAAAATTCAGGATGTCAAGCAATAATGTAGGTTGTATTATTTTGAATATCAATGATTTAATATATCTGAGTAGTTACAAATTGTCTCATAAATGTTAAATATTACTATATTTCGATTAATACGAATAGAAAATATGAGACTATGATAAATTCAATAAGGATAGAAAATTTGAGAAGCATTGAAGATTCAGAATTTGTAGAATTGAAACCTTTAAATGTTCTTTTGGGGATGAATAGTTCTGGGAAAAGCACATTCCTTAGAAGTTTTCCTTTATTAAGTCAGTCTGTAAATAAGAGTCTTAGAGGTCCAGTTTCATGGTTTGATGTAACTTCTGTGGATTTTGGAGATTATCAAACAGCTAAAAACAAGTACGCAAAAGAGAATGAAACAATTCGATTTTCATTTAAATTGAACGGGTTACGGAATGGTATTATATTCCGCTATCCGAATGGTCAGTATTATAGATATAATTTGACGAATAATAGCGAAGATGTTATTGCTACAATTTCTCTTAATGATGACAATAAGGGAACATTTGTAGATAGGGTCATATTGTCTTTCAACTCTTTTGTTATTAATATGTCTATAGAATCAAGGACAACCCAAGTTAAAATATTAATTGATGATGTAGATATTTCTATGTATGGAGTGAAAAGTAAATGGAATTTTACAACTATGCATGGTATTCTTCCATCCTTTGAATTTACAAAGGATGGCGAAAATCTACTTGATTATAGATCTTATTTGATGAAACTCGTGGTTAATACCTTAGCACCTTTCTGCGACAAACGTCTAAAAAATAAATCAAGAATATTAGCATTGTTTAATATGGTGCGTAATTCTCAAAAAGAGTCTTTGTTGTACTCTATTAAAAATCATTCGGGAATTGTTTCATTAGAGAAAAATACAGCTCAGTGGACTGTAGATAATATAAGTTTTCAAAAAGTGTATTATCTCTGGATCTTATCCCAAATACCTAATCTATTAGGGCTTATAGATGAAGAAATGAGTGCCTTTTATACTGGATGTAGTTATATTGCACCAACACGAGCAGAAGCTTCAAGATATTATAGAAACCAAGAATTACAAATAACAGATGTAGATGCCTATGGTAAGAATTTGCAGGAATTTATCTCTTCTTTATCAGAAAAACAATATATTAGCTATTTGGAATTCACAAAAGAAATTTTAGGTATAAGTATATCGGTATCTAACACTACAGGACACCAAAGTTTATTAATTAGTAATAAAAATGGGAGTTTTAATATTGCAGATGTCGGGTTCGGTTATTCACAGATCTTACCAATTATTACGAAACTTTGGCATATAACACAAAAGAAAACCTTCTATAATAGAAATTACGGAAAGTGTGTTGTTATTGAACAACCAGAATTGCATTTGCATCCAGCTATGCAAGCAAAAGTTGCAGATGCTTTTCTAAAGACAATAAAATTAGGAAAGGATAATGATATTCCAATTATATTAATAGTTGAAACACACAGTCAAACAATTATTAATAGGTTAGGAAGGAGAGTAGCTGAGGATGTAGCCAATCAGAATTGTATAAATGTTATACTATTTGAGAAAGATCAACAGGAGAAAAATAGCATAATACGGCAAACTTCTTTTAAAGAAAATGGACAAATAGAGAATTGGCCTTTTGGATTTTTTGACCCTATAGAATTATAATTATGCTTTTTATTATTTCAGATGAATTAGTTGTAGATGATGTAGTAGATGCTGCATTGTATATTAGTATAAGAAGAGCTATAAAACATATTGCAACTGCTGTTTTTGAATCAAAACATTTGCTTTTTGGTAGTATGAAAGTATTATCTCATTTTGAAAGAGTTTTTCAAGATGATCAGGATTTACATAAACTATTTCATTCTATATTGTTGAATTTTTATACTACAAATCTTGATTTTATTAAGAGAAGAATAGAAATAGTTTTGGATGTTGTTGCATCTTATAGGATAGAATCAAATATTGAGTATTTTCAAATTCCAATAATAAATTTGCAAGACTCTTCAAATTGTCAAAAAACACTAATTCTTGGGGAAGATTTTAGTGATTGCGATTTTTATGAGGTTGTACTAAATTGGTTTGTTAAGAAGAACGTGCCCGTGAATATTGCTTTCGAAAAAGATAATGGTGGCGGTTCTACTTTGATTAATACCATTAAGAATCATTTATCTAGAAATAAAATATGCTTGGCTTTAGTTGACACAGATCGTAAGTATCCTAGCGGACCAACAGGAGCAACATATAATGATTGTAAATTTCTCGAAGGAAAGAAAATAGGTCTGTTTAAACTTATAGTTCTGGATGTACAAGAAATTGAAAACTTAGTTCCATTTAATTTTTTAGATAATAAGACTTATTCAAGTGATTATTTATTCAAGAAACAGAAATTTGATCTTATAAGAGAAAACGGTCCAGAACTTTTACCTTTCTTTGATATTAAAGATGGAATAGTCAAACAAAAAATAGGTGATGATGATGACTATTTAGAATATGCAAAAGCTTGTTGTAAATGTGATCCCTCAATAACCGATTTTAATAAACACTATGCATCGCTAAATGATAAAGATCATGTTTATCCACCTTTGTCGCGTATTTTAAAGCTAGTGAAGAATGATTTGAAAGATAGATTGGATAAAATGGAATTGTTAGAATATCAAGAAAATGAATGGAATAGAATAGGACTTGAATTAATGTATTTTACATGTGCTCGAAATAGAGAGGCTTTAAATTGACAAAAAAAATATTTTATAATATGTAAGTTTCTAGTGAGTATAGCTATTATCTTATAATAAAAATCGTCAATGTTAGTAATGGTATAGTAGTTTTTAGATAGTACCTGTGAATGAAATTAATAAAGGACTACAGATATAGCCTTTCCATAAAAAGCAATTACGATCAATCATATTAAACAGGTAGGATGTATTATCTTACTTCTTTAAAATTAAAGCGATATCTTGCTGCATTATAGTATGATGTGTATTATTGCACTTCTATTTCTGCATACCCTATTTCTTGCGTACCATCAGCATTGCTTAAGGCTGTAAGTTTTACGTAACGAGACTTCTTCTTTAGTACTTTGTTTGAGGTATTGGATTGTTCTTAATATTTGAGAATTCGCCTTCAGAGACAGTTTCCCAATTCTTTCCGTCAGTGGAAATAGCAAACCGGTAATTGAAGATTACACCTTTTGCTCCGACCTTTTTATTGGGGGGGTATAGGTGAATTCTGAAATCTGGTAATCTTTCTGTAAATCGATGACCAATTCGTGAGTAAGGGTACCCTGTTGGACATAAACAGTAGCTGGATTGTGCCGTCAATAGCTGTAGATGCTGCACTTTCACTGCCCAATATCTTCCAATCTTTGCCATTCTGTTTCGTTCTGCTATTTCAGATGACTTTTTATTACAGGATAAAGTAATTCTGCATAACGCATTAAGCCAAGGTCGGTAAAGTGGATACCATCAATGGTAGCTTCGCCATCATGACCTAGCATATCTTTGGAAGAGAGAAAATAGATGTTCTTTTCTCCTCTTTTCTTTAAGGTTTGAAAGAATGCATTGATCGTTTCGTTCTTGTCCTTTACCTCTTTTGCTATGCGTTGGTCGAAACGGGTATGAGTAAATATAGGGTCTTCCACAAAGAGTATTGGTGTTTCGGGGTGGCGACTGCGAATGATGGTGTAGAATTTATCAGCCCGCTCTTTCATTTGTTCAACAGTTGCATTGGGTACAAAGTCGAGTATGTACATGGATGCATCAACATTTGCCATTACTTCCGCAATTTCCAAATCTAAAAGCCCGTTACCACTAAATCCCAGATTGATTGTTTCACGGTTCAGCCAGCGTGACAGGATATTGGTATGCGCCATGCCCGGACGGGAAGCACTACAGCCTTGAAGAATGCTGGTGCCATAAAATACAAGTGGTTTTTGACGAACGGGCAGGTCTACTTTAGGTTGTGAGATTTCGGAAAGTGAATCTACCCCGATGGAAAGAGAGGTTACTCCATCGTAAAGTGGAAGATATAGTATATATTCTCGTTTTTCGGGTTTCATATTTGAAATGATAGTGGCTGTGCTATTCTTTCCGGTGGGGCGTCCGCTGTTAACAAAGACCCATTTACCATCTTGTAGGCAGTAGAGGTCTAGTCCTTTTATACCAGCAGGTGACATGTTATTCAGCTCTCTGTTGAGCAATAAATTCCATTTAGCAGCAATAGTTGTTGAATTTGAGTTGAAGCGTATTGCCAGTCCGGCACTGTTCTGCCCCAGATCCCATAATGGCTTGCGAGAAATATTTCTAAGTGAGTCCGGCAAGCGTTCATAGCGGGTTGATGTGTTTTGTGTTGCCTTGCCAAGTAGAGGAAAGGCAGATGCATCATGATAAACTATCTGGCTGTTTACTGTTAATGAGAGTAGCAATAGTGCAATTAGGGTAATGTGTTTTTTCATTTTTTTGGTAATTAAGATGTTCAAAGGTAGTAAATGAATGCAAATTATTGACAAATATAGAATGAAAATAATACAGATTAATAAAGAATAGCCTTAACAGAGGGATATTCTGTTAAGGCTATTCTTTATTAAATCTTTTAGACTAATTATTATAAGAGCTTTATTTTGTGTAAAATAGTGTGATATTGATTATTCTTCCCATTTATTATAAATATCTTGCATAATTAATCCTGCAAGAGTAAACCCGAATATTGCAGTAGTATGTGCCAGTGTTCCGTTTATTCTGGCTTTCTTGCTACACCATTCATGATTTACTAAATTGGCATCGCCCGGTCCTATTTCAGCTTTGGGACAAAGACAGTTTTCTGTACCACATGAAGAGTTGGCTCCTTTATTTTCTAATAACTCTTCGCTATAAACACACATGAACTTTTTAGTGAGTTTTTCCCCTTTTTTAATTCTGCGACGAAGGGCAGCAGCAAGAGGACAACCAATTACTTTCCAGAACTCAGCTGTTTTGATCTTCATAGGATCCATTTTCAGAGCAGCCCCCATGGAAGAGAAAAATGTAGCATCCGTTTTTGTGGCTCTACGAATAAGGTCCACTTTGTTTTCCAGACTGTCAATTGCATCTATGATGTAGTCATAGCTTTCTATCTGGAAAGAATCAGATGTTTCGGCGCTATATATCTGTTGCAGCGCAGTAATCTCGGCAGTTGGATTAATTTCAAGGAGTCGGGATTTAAGAGCTTCCACTTTAACCTGGCCTACAGTCTTAGTTGTAGCCATCAACTGACGATTGATGTTAGTAACACAAATACGATCTGAATCGACAATAGTTAATTGCTTTATACCCGATCTGACAAGACTCTCGGCACACCAGCTACCTACACCTCCAACACCAAATATGATAACACGGATATTGGCAATTTTGCTCATCAGATCATTGCCAAGTAATAGTTCTGTTCGTTTGAAAATACCTCTTTCTAATCCCATTTTTTGCTTTCGATAATTTAGGGCACAAAAGTACAATAAATATTTTATAAAAATAATTGCTAAGTGATAAGCTTGTTTAAAACAAAAGTCAGCTCCGAATCTTTTGATGATCAGGGCCGACTTAAGATTATATAATATTCTGCTATCAGTAGATTAATTCCTATTTTGATATTATTTTAGTTCAAACTTGCCTTTCAGAAGAATGTTATTGCTTGCCGGTCCAACCATAACAGTAAATGTTCCGGGTTCTGCAACGAATTCCATTTTCTGATTATAGAGTGAGAGATCCTCCTTTTGAAGTATAAACTCAATCTCTTTTGTCTCGCCTTTTTCTAAATGAATTCGATTGAATTTCTTTAATTGCATACTAGGAGTTGTAACAGAACTGACATCATCTCTGAGATAAAGCTGAACTACTTCATCCCCTTCACGGTTACCACTATTCTTTACCTTGCATGATACATTGAATGAATCTTTGCCAATAGGATCAATAACCATATCTGAATATTCAAATGTGGTGTAACTTAAGCCATATCCAAAGCTGTAGAGTGGGGCGCTACTGCCCTCAACATAATTATTCTGCTCTCCGAATGAATAGTATACAGGTAATTGACCAACTGATCTTGGAACAGAAACAGGTAGTCGTCCGGCTGGATTGTAATCGCCGAAAAGTACTTCTGCAATGGCGGTTCCACCTTCCTGTCCGGGATACCATGCGGTAAGAAGAGCATTGGCTTTTTCTGATGCATTGTTCATATTAAGAGGACGTCCTTCAATATAAATAACAACCAATGGTTTTCCGGTTTTTGCAACAGCTTGCAGCAGCTTTTCCTGATCTCCCAGTAAATCTAATGATGATCGGTCATATCCTTCTCCCGATTCCATATCAGATAGTACTTGTTTCTTTTTATCTGAAACGGTTGCTGCTCCGGTTTCTTTATACTCTGTTGAAAAATCACGTGCGCTTGAACCTCCAAGAACTAAAACAACAGCATCTGATTCTTCAGCAGCTTTAATTGCTGATGCAATATCACTTTCTGTTGTGTCGCGGATGGCACATCCTTTAGCATAATTTACTTTTGTATAAGGAGAAACAATACTTTTTATTCCATCCAGGACAGTTTTGATGTTACTTCTTTCCTGAGGTGCAGTATAATCGCCCAGTTGATTATAAATGTTATCAGCATTCGGACCAATTACTGCTATGCTTTTAATAGACTTGTCTAAAGGCAAAGTCTTATCGTTTTTCAAGAGAACGATACTTTCTCTTGCCACTTGTCTGGCAACAGTCTTGTGTTTTTCACAACGAACTATTTTGGCTGCTTCAGCAGGTGTTACATAAGGATTATCAAATAAGCCTGCTTCAAACTTCAACCTTAGAACATTACTTACCGCACAGTCTAACTCCGTTTGTGAAATAAGGTTTTCCTGCATAGCTTTTTCAAGGTTTTTTCCGTAGGCATTGCCTCCCAGGTCGACATCTACGCCAGCTTGCAAAGCCATTGCAGCTGCTTCCTTTATGTTTGCAGCAACATGATGAGAACCGTAAATGCCTTCAATACTTCCCAAGTCGGAAAATACAAAACCATCAAATCCCCAATCTTTTCTCAAAATATCTTTTAATAGAAAGTTGTTTGCTGTGCAAGGTATTCCATCTATTGAGTTATAAGATGTCATAACTGTTTTCGCTCCAGCTTTCACTGCCATCTTAAATGGAGGAAGATAGTCGGAAAAGAGTTCACGGATACCAATTTGTGTACGTGCTCCGTTATGACCTCCTAAAGGAATGCCATAGCCCGCAAAGTGTTTCAGGGTAGAGTAGAATTGAACTTTTCCATTCGGGCTCTTTGTCTGTAATCCTTTTACAAAAGCGCTTCCCAATATTCCTGTCAGAATAGGATCTTCTCCGAAGGTTTCTTCCATTCTTGACCAGCGAGGTTCGCGGGCTACATCAAGAATTGGACCGTAGCCAATATTTGCTCCTTGTAACGTGCATTCCAAAGCAATAACTTTTCCCATTTCTTCAATAAGTTCCTTGTTCCATGTACTTGCCTGACCTATTGAGGTTGGGAATACCGTTGTTCCTATAGCCATATGTCCGTGAGCACTTTCCTCGGCAAATAAAATAGGAATTCCGAGTCTGGTTTCCTTTAATGCATATTTTTGCAGAGCGTTAATAGCTTCTGCTGCCTGTTTTGGAGTAAGCCCGGTAACTAATGTTTTTTTTGTCCACGGATCTGCTCTCAATGTTGCCCAATAAGAACCTATGGGCCTTTCTTTCATTTGAGCTTTGAAAAGATCAGAAACTGTAACAGCATCCTTTGTTTTAGTGTACATATCCCAACCTAACGGGCAACAAAGTTGGCCGATTTTCTCATTCAGAGTCATCAACGAAAGCAGATTACTGATTCTTTCTTTTACCGGTGCTTTCGGATTCTTGTATAATGGTTGCGCACTAAGCTGAAAAGCTGCAAACAAGGAGCAACATACTGTTATGAAACGTTTATTCATCTTATTTCTGTAATTTAAATGAGAAAACTAAAGGTTCTTTACTTATTTCTGATTTTCCGGGAAATTGTATTTTGATCTTATTTCCGTCTTTTACCCATTTTACTTTTTTTCCTGTTTTCAGAAGTATCACCGGACTGCTTTTTACCGGAAAATTGTTTTCCCATTCTATACTTTTGGGTAAACTTCCTTTTTCATTGGGAACATAAAGTGCATAAAGCTTCTTACCATCTTTACTTGCGGTGAACCAAACATTATTACTCTTATAATTTGGTGTGATTCGTGTACCGTAGATACCTTCACCATTAACTTTTAGCCATTGTCCAATTTGTCGAAGAATTGCTTCCACTTCCGGTTGAATGAGACCTTTTGGAGTGGGACCGACACCTAACAGAAGACTTCCACCTTTTGCAGTAACCTCAATTAAGTCAGCAATAACTGTATTTGCCGATTTGAATTTAGCATTCGGTGTCCATCCCCAATCGGGGCTCAGCGGAATGCAGCTTTCCCAAGGATAGGATAATTGTTCCTCTGGAATTGAGCGCTCAGGGGTTTGATAATTCTCGTATTTACCATGAATGGTTCTGTCAACAATCAACAAGTCAGACTGATGTGTACGAGCCATTTTGGCTATTGAATCCATCTTTATATCTTGTTTGGGTGCTGCCACCCATCCACCGTCTAACCAGAGAATATCAAATTTGCCGTAGTTGCTCATTAATTCCTCTATCTGGTTGTAGGTATATTTCTGGAACGATTTCCAACGATCGGGATGTTTGTCTATACTGTAATTTACATTTCGTGTAGGCGTTGCATATCTTGGCCACCAATAGTATTCACAATGCCAATCAGGTTTTGAGAAATAGGCTCCAATCATAAAATCTTTCTGTCGGAATGCTTCAAATACATATTTTGCCACATCAGCCTTTGGATTATTCTTAAAAGCGCTGTTCATAACCGAAAAATCAGTCTGTTTTGTATTAAACAGATTAAAACCATCGTGATGTTTGGTTGTGAAAAGCATGTATTTCATGCCGGCTGCTTTGGCTACATCTGCCCATTGATCAGGATTAAAATCTACAGGATTGAATTTCTCTATCAACTTATAATAATTTCTTTTGTAATCTTCATAAGAGATAGTACTGTCTCTTGGAATCCAGTCAACATCTTCCGAACAGATAGACCAGGACTCCACAATACCCGGGATGGAATACAATCCCCAATGAAACAGAACTCCGAATTTCATGTCCTGCCATTTGTCTAATTTAGCTAAAACTTCTTTTTCTTTAGGCCAATCATATTCTGTAGAACGTTCGTGTATAAAACCTTGTTGGGCTTGCATTTTAATCGGAAAAACTATCAATAGTAACCCGATGATGGAAAAGACTGATTTTTTCATAGATAGGATCTTTCTTTTTCGTACTTATTTTAGACTTAAACAATAATCGATTAAGGTATGAGTATTAGAAATCTCTTTAAAGAACTCTTTCGTTTCTTTTATCATTATCAATGAATATAATGGATAAAAGATTGTTTCTTCATCGTAAGCAAATGTATGCAATATAGATATAAACGCAAAAAAATATAAGATGTTTATCTGTTATTTTAAAATATTTTAAAATAACAGACGTTACTGTTTGGATTGGATCCTTTACGTAAGTAGTTTAGGAGAGTAAAAAACAAAAAAAAAGAGCTACTTTAAAAGTAACTCTTTTTAAGGTGGTGCCACCAGGAATCGAACCGGGGACACAAGGATTTTCAGTCCTTTGCTCTACCAACTGAGCTATGGCACCTTTTTGTGATTGCGGTTGCAAAGGTAATGAAAGTTTTTAAATATGCAAAGGAATGATTAAGAAAAATGCCGGGAAATAATATGATTATTATCTCCCGGCATGCTTGTTTTTGCGTTAATTCCACAGAATGAATTAGTTATCTTTCTTTGTGAAAGAGTTCCATCCTTGTGCTTTTAATTCAAATTCTTGTCCATCTCTTGTGATTAGTGCACATCCTAAATCCTGTTTGGTAATGTGCCCAATCATTTTTATTCCTTCAATTTCCGATATCTTTTCATGGTCTGAGATAGGAACGGTGAAAAGTAATTCATAATCATCTCCTCCGTTAAGCGCACAGGTAGTAAGATTCATATTGAATTCTTCGGCCATAACTGCTGTTTGATAATCAATAGGAATATGCTCTTCGTAAATGCGGCAGCCTACTTTGCTTTGTGTGCAAATGTGCATCAGCTCTGAAGAAAGTCCATCGGATATATCCATCATTGATGTGGGGAGGATATTCAGCTCAGCTAATTTTGCAATGATATCTTTGCGTGCTTCAGGCTTCAACTGACGTTCCAGTAGATATTCTTTTCCAGCAAAGTCCGGTTGCATATCTTTTTCATCTTTTAATACAGACTTTTCTCTTTCTAATAACTGAAGTCCCATATATGCAGCTCCCAGGTCACCGCTTACACAGATTAAATCGGTATCTTTTGCTCCATTACGATATACTACCTTATCTTTATCTGCTTCTCCTATGCAGGTGATACTTATGGCAAGACCAGTCAAAGATGCAGATGTGTCTCCGCCCACAATATCTACATTGTGCTCTTCACAGGCAATTTTTAGTCCGGCATAGAATTCTTCCATATCTTCAATGCTGAATCGTTTTGAAAGAGCTATGGATATAATCATTTGTTTGGGACTTCCGTTCATTGCGTAAATATCGGATATATTAACTGTGGCAGCTTTATATCCCAAGTGTTTCAATGGAACGTAAGTCAGATCAAAATGAACTCCTTCCATTAATAAGTCAGTGGTTACTAAAACTTGTTTGTCAGGGTAGGAGAGTACGGCTGCATCATCACCCACACCATATTTGCTGGATTCGTTTTTTAGTTCGATATCCTCTGTAAGGTGTTTAATGAGACCAAATTCTCCTAAAGTTGCTATTTCTGTTCTTTTTCTTTCTTGCATATATCTAATTTAAATTATGCGCGGTTAATCAATTCACGCATGATAGTTGTCATCTTTGGTTGAGCAGCATCAGCAGCTTTCTGTACATCCTCATGAGAAACTTCTACAATCTTGCCTTCAACACCGAGGTCAGTGATGATTGAGATACCAAAGCATTTAATTCCGGCATGGTTGGCTACAATCACTTCCGGAACAGTGGACATACCTACAGCATCGGCTCCTAAAATATGGAATAATTTATATTCTGCCGGAGTTTCGAATGTGGGACCTTGTGTGCCTATATAAACTCCTTGCTGAACTTTGATTCCTTTTTCATCTGCTATTACTAGCGCTTTATTTATCAGATCTTTAGAATAAGCTTCGCTCATATCCGGGAAACGATCTCCATAAAGGTTCTTGCCACGAAGTGGGTGCTCAGGGAAATAGTTTATATGATCTGTTATAATCATTAAATCACCAATCTCAAATGATGCATTTGTTCCGCCGCTGGCATTGGACACAAATAATGTTTTGATGCCTAGTTCTTTCATTACCCTAACCGGGAAAGTAACCTCTTTCATGGAATAACCTTCATAATAGTGAAAACGGCCTTGCATGGCCATAATATCTTTGTTACCAAGCTTACCGAAGATCAGTTTCCCACTATGTCCTTCAACAGTAGATACTGGGAAGTTTGGGATATCCTGATATTTAATTTCATATTTTTCAGTGATTTCATTTGCCAGATTTCCCAGACCGGTTCCTAAAATGATTGCTGTTTCTGGGTTAGTATGCATCCTCTCTTTCAGAAAGCTTGCTGTCTCTTTTATTTTTTCTAACATATTCTATAATGTTTTGGTTAAATGTTTCTTCCTGGTTTAGCAGGAATCTTACTTCTATAGGTAGTACGTATATGTTCCTTTGTAATGTCTCATCTAGATTTGTAAACTGAGAAAGACGAGCGGCATCTTTTTCAGTTGTGATAATTATCTTTTTTTCTCCGGATAGATTATCAAATGTTTCCTTTAGCGTTTTTATATCATTCTCGGTAAAGTCGTGATGATCTGCAAATGTTAATGGAGTTATGCAAGAGGCATATCTTTCTAAATCCTGTAACAATTGCTTGGGAGAAGCTATTCCTGTGAGCAATAAAATCTTCTCATCTTTTTCAATTTGTGCCAGAGTTCTTTTTTTTATATTGGAACCAGAGAAGATGGGAGTCAGATTACCATACTTATAGGAAGTAAAGTATAACTGCTGATAGGGATATAGATCCAATCGTTTGGTTATTATCCGAAAATCCATTGGCTTCATCAGTCTGGGACACTTTGTAACAATAACAATATTAGCCCGATGCTTTCCGCTTGACGGTTCTCTTAACCTTCCGGCAGGAAGGAGTGCATCGTCACAAATTAGCCGGTTGAAATCAACCAGCAAAATATTCATTCCAGGATTTACATAACGGTGTTGATACGCATCATCTAAAAGAATAACATTCAATTCTGATGTTTTTTTTTCTTCGCATAATGTCTCAATACCGTGGCAACGGTTCTTATCTACGGATACTGTTATTTCTGGAAACTTCTGCTTAATTTGATATGGCTCATCACCAATCTCTTTTGCAGAGCTGGTTGCCGTGGCCATAACAAACCCTTTTGATTTGCGTTTGTACCCACGACTCAATACAGCAACTTTAAATTCTTTTTTTAATAATTTGATTAAGTATTCTGTATGTGGGGTTTTTCCTGTACCACCTACAGTTATATTTCCTATGCTGATAACTGGTATATCGTAACTTTTTGAGTGTAGAATACCCCAGTCAAACATTTTGTTACGTAGGCTCACTCCCAATCCATAGAGGAATGAGAGTGGATAAAGACTCTTTTGTATCTTAATGAAATTTTCTTCCATCTCATCTTATTTGATATTGATATCAAAAGGAACACGAGCTTGCAAATTATCTAATTTCTGTACCTCTTTTATCATGCCAAATCCTTGATATAACTCACCAAAATTAGACTCCATTAACTTTGATTCTATGTAGTGAGTTGGTTTCTCTTTAAATATGGTAGAAAAGAAATCTTTCTTCTCAGGGTATGAAAGCACAGTGTATTCTTTTAATTTGACCTTTTTAGCAGCTATCTCTATTGCTTTGTCAAGACCTCCCAATTCGTCTACCAATCCTATCTTTTTAGCTCTTTCTCCCGTCCATACTCGTCCCTCGGCTATTTTAGCAATGTTTGCCTTGCTCATCTTTCTGCCTTCTGCACATCGGGACAAGAAGGTGTCATATCCATTATTAATAGTCATTTGAATCAAAGCTTGCTCATCAGTATTCAAACCACGACCAGTAGCTCCCAGATCTGAGAACTTGTTCGTTTTTACAACATCAAAACTAAGCCCTATTTTATCAGTAAGCCCCTTTACATTAGGAAACATACCAAAGATTCCGATAGAACCGGTTAATGTTGTAGGTTCTGCTACAATACAGTCTGCAGCGCAAGAAATGTAGTAACCGCCTGATGCAGCATAGTCTCCCATTGAAACAACAACCGTTTTTTCTTTTTTCAGAGCTTTTACTTCATTCCAGATTTGTTCTGAACCAAATGCGCTTCCTCCAGGAGAATTAACACGTAAAACAACAGCTTTTACATCCTTGTTTTCACGCAGCTCACGTAAATCCTTGACTACTTTGTCAGAAACGATTCCTTCATCTGTAGATTCGTCAATGCTTCCGAAAGCATAATAAACGGCAATAGCATTACCACTTTTATCTTTAGGTACATTTCGTTTTACGTTAATCATATCATCAAGATTCAAAACAGCTAAATCATCATCTTTGTCAGTTTTGGTTAGTTTCTTCAGGTAGTCTCTTACTCCACTTTTATAGATTAGAGAATCTGCTAAACCACATTTTACAGACTTTTCTGATGGATAAAACATGAGCATACGATCTGCATAGGCATTTAAAGAATCCTTGGATAATTTACGAGAGGTTGAAACGTCAGTCAATATCTGGTTCCATATAGAACCAATGTACTCAGATACTTGTTCCCGGTTAGCAGGACTCATCTCAGTAGCAATGAAAGGTTCTACAGCTGATTTATAAGTTCCTACTCTGAAAATCTGCATTTCTACACCAATCTTTTTTAGCAAGTCTTTATAGAACATAGGTTCTGCAGCCAATCCTTTCCATTCAATCACCCCTTTAGGATTAAGAAGAATTTTATCTGCTACGCTTGATAAATAGTATAGTTTCTGAGTGTAGTTATCGCTATATGCAACAATGAATTTACCACTTTTCTTAAAGTCTACCAGTGCATTTCTTATCTCTTGCAAAGAAGCATAAGAAGCCCCCAAGGCTTTTGCTTGTATATATATACCTTTGATGTCCTCATTCTCTTTTGCTTTTTTAATAGATGAGAGAATGTCATCTAATCCATAGGTGGAAAAATCTTCTCCAACAAATTGTTTGAATGGATTATCTTCTGTCCGTTCTTCTAATTTTCCGTTGAGATCGAGGAACATTACTGAATTGGGCTTAACTTTCACCTCTTTTTCAGAAGAAGCTACAACTCCAAAAAATATAATGGCACCGATAAAAAATATTACGATGCTTGATAATATAATCCCAACTACGGTGGCCAGCGTAAATTTTAGGAAATCTTTCATTATTGTACGAGTTAAAATGTAATTTAAAAAAAATCTTTAGAAAGCAAAGATAGATTATTGATTTGATAAGAACAAGTATTAAGCTCTTTTTATCGAATCTCTTCTGTTGTTGAAAGGTTGCAAAACCTTTTTAGTTAATATCATTCTGTATTATTCATAAAACCCTTGTGTTTTAAATTTGAACTACTAATCGATATAATTTTATTAGTCTCACATTTATATTAATCATCACAAGATCTTCTTTATTTGTAGGTCTATAAATTGGGTGTTTTGTATAGTAGCACTTCCGATTGCTCTGTATCGTAGAGTAATACTACTTTTGATTTTTGATTCCGTAATTTTGTATGTAACCGGATTTATTGTTATCACTTCCATAATTATAACTTATTGATTTGGCTGCAAAAAAATAATCCTGTAATTAATTTCACAGAAGGTTGCTCCAGCGAAGTTATTAACAACAGATAAATATTTTTTTCTGTTGTTTATCTGCCTATCTGCTACTAAATCGCATTAATAATCTCCATCGCTTTGGGCCCGTCATCTTGATGGGCTTCTTCTGGCTCAGCCGCTGCAAGATGCGGACACAGGCCCATGACGGCCGGGGTTCTGCGCTGACTGAAGCCTTTACAGCCACGGATAGGACAGGTCCCCATGATGCAGGCCCAGTTTGAGGGGTGAACGCAGGCGGATCAGGCTGACTGGCGCGCCGCCAGCACCCGCTCCACCGTGTCGACGATGGCCTGGGTCTGGGGATCGATCTCGATATTGGTCTGCCAGCCAGCCTTGACCCAACCCAGATTGGTGCGGGCCAGGGTCTCGGGGATCAGGTGAACGCAAAACTCCCGCTCGCGCACCTCACCTATGGTCAGACTGATGCCGTCGATGCCTATGTACCCCTTGGTCAGCACATATTTCATCAGCTCGGGAGCGAGGCGATACCACACCTGACGGTTGTTGGGGGTGTCGATCACCGAGGTAACCTCTGCCATGCCGATGATATGGCCAGACATGGCGTGACCGCCGATCTCGTCGCCAAAGCGGGCGGCCCGCTCCACATTGACCTTGTCCCCCACCTGCAACAGGCCGAGGTTGGTGAGGCGCAGGGTCTCCTGCATCAGATCGAAGCTGACCAGGTCCCCCTCCACCCGGGTGACCGTCAGGCAGCAGCCGTTGTGGGCCACGGAGGCGCCAAGCGCCAGCCCCTCACCCCAGGCCGGGCTCGGCATGCGGATCACATGGGTGCGAAAGTTGGGCAGCTCTTCGATGGCCACCAGTTCGGCGGTTCCCTGTACTATGCCGGTGAACATGTCTCGTCTCCACGCTGTAATAAAATTGTCGGCAGGTTACCCCCGGCCACAGTGCAAGACAAGGGTGCCGGCTGACAAGGCGGGCCCCGATCGTTATAGTGACCCCATTCAATCCAGGCTTAACGAGGAAACAAAAATGCAGGTATATCAGTGCTGTGAGGCCATTCGCATCGCCTACAACCAGATAGGCTCAGGTGAACAGGGATATGTGCCCCAGGCCATCGCCGCCAGCATACGGGCGCTCAACGCCGTGGCAAGCGACGACAGGGTGCCTGCGGATCTTCGCGAGCAGGCCGCCTACGCCGCCGCCAACCTGCTGATCAGCGATCACGAAGACGCCTGATCCTGCCCCCTGGGGCGGCAACTATTTCGTCCTGGATGAATTTCAGGCTAGAATGCCTCCCCCGCCCTTTGCACTTTCGTCCGACAGTGCAAAGGCTCTTCCCGATTTCCGCTCTTTTTTACTCTTATCTGATCCACTCGGAGGTGTCAGTGCA
>Ga0183099_1000557_pt1 | contig 26303 bp, 31 predicted proteins | sample Biomet1_FD_127788 | JGI IMG/M metagenome (GOLD analysis project Ga0183099, IMG submission 127788) | Microbial communities from bioreactor (seeded with anoxic lake sediment) at LBNL, California, USA - Biofuel metagenome 1 | ecosystem: Engineered > Bioreactor > Anaerobic > Unclassified ...
TAAAAAGGAGTCATCTCCGGTTCCTTCTCCGAAATTAAAAAGGAGTCATCTCCGGTTCCTTCTCCGAAATCGTGTAACATGTCCGCAGCAACTCGACGGCTTTTTCCGCCGCCTCCTGTGTGCGGGCATGGATTTTGGCAAGACTTTCGCCCTCAGAAACCTTGTCGCCTACCTTTTTGTTCAGCACGATGCCCACCGCCAGATCGACCTTGGAGTCCTTGGTGGCCCGTCCCCCGCCCAGATGCAGGCTTACAAGGCCCACACCCTCTGCATCCATGTGTGAAACATAGCCTGTTTTTAGAGCGGGTACATCCAGAACGATGGGTGCCTGCGGCAGCATCGACGGATCGTATACCGCCCGCTCGTCTCCGCCCTGCGCCTTGACAAATGCCGCGAGTTTGGCAAGCGCCGCGCCGCTTCGGACCGTTTCACCGAGCGCCTCGCGCGCCGATTTTTCATCCTCGGCAAGGCCGCCTGCCATAAGGATTTCCGACCCCAGCGTCAGGCACAGTTCCAGTAAGTCACGGGCTCCCTCGCCTTTCAGCGTCGCAATGGCCTCTTTGACCTCCAGCGCATTTCCGACTGTATGGCCAAGCGGCTCATCCATATCCGTCACCACGGCCACGACCTTTTTGCCCGCGCTGCGGCCCACGGCGACCATTTCCCTCGCCAGGACGAAGGCGTCCGCCTCCGAGTGCATGAAAGCGCCGCTGCCGGTTTTCACGTCCAATACGATCACGTCGGCGCCCGCAGCCAGCTTTTTGGACATAATGCTGCTCACGATGAGCGGACGCGAAGGCACGGTGCCCGTCACGTCCCGCAGCGCGTAAAGCTTTTTATCCGCCGGGCATAGATCCGCCGTCTGACCGGCGATCGAAAAACCTACGGCATCCGCGATATGCAGAAAGGCCTTCATGGACAGGACCGTGGTGAATCCCGGAAAGCTCTCCAGCTTATCGATGGTGCCGCCGGTGTGGCCCAGGCCCCGGCCGGACATTTTCGCCATCTTGACGCCGCAGGCGGCTACCATAGGGCATAGCACTAGGCTGGTCTTGTCCCCTACGCCGCCAGTGGAGTGCTTATCCGCCTTTACGCCCGAAACTGACGATAGGTCCAGCTTGCTGCCGGAGTCTGCCATCGCCATGGTCAGATCCAGAGTCTCCCGGTCGGACATGCCTTGGAAATAGATGGCCATACACATGGCGCTCATCTGGTAGTCCGGGATTTCATCGTTCGTATAGCCCTGGATCATCCAGTTGATTTCCTCGGTGGCAAGTTCGCCGCCATCCCGTTTTTTCAGGATCAAATCGCTCATCAGCACGGCATTTCATCCCTTTCGCGGATATTATAGCACATCACAGAAGCAATGCAAACTCAGAAATAATGCGGCTTTCCCCCATGCCAAAGCACGTGTTTTCCCGGCCCGCCTTGCTCCTCTTGTTTCTGTCCGGCTTCCGGCTCCGCTTTTTGCTGTTCTTCCGTCCGTCTTTCCTCTGCAGCATATTCCGGTTTTTTCGGAAAGCCGTGCATAGCTGCCGGGCTTAAATGCTTGACAAGCCGAAGCCGACCGTCTGCCGGCACCGGCACGCCCAGGTATCCCTCGCCGTCACCAAATACCCTCAGCCGTACAACACGGCCCACATCCCGCAAGTCCGCCTCGAAAGCCGTCATGTTCCCCTGCCGCGTAATGGAGAGCTTTCCCTCCACCGCACCGTCAATGTAGATCGGTATCTGCATATGAAAACCCCCGTTCACACAAAGTGTATGAACGGGGGCCGGAATTTACGACAGAGACTGGCCTAAGCCGAAGCTCACGGCTATGGCGTCGTCCACCTTGGTCATGGTGGTGCCGTCCAGCTTGCCCATGCGCTCCCGTAGGCGAGATTTATCCAGCGTGCGGATTTGTTCGAGTAGGATAACGCTGTCCCGGCTTAATCCGCTCGATGGGGCCGGGATTTCGATGTGCGTGGGCAGGCGCGCTTTCCCAACCTGGGAGGTGATAGCGGCGGCGATCACCGTCGGACTGTGGCGGTTACCAGTGTCATTTTGGACGATCAGCACGGGCCGAAGGCCTCCCTGCTCCGATCCTACGACGGGACTCAGGTCGGCATAGAAAATGTCTCCGCGTCGAACAGGATTTGTCATTTGAGCTTCACTCTCCGTGAGATAGTCGCCCACATCATTCTATGTAGGGGCACAATATTATTCTCACACCATGAAGCTAATTTTATACATCTGCACGTCCATTCTCACAAAAGTCCGTGCAGGGCCCGGAGGCGTTCCTACGAAGGATCAGCCGGTAAAATTTTTGCCCAGTGCATCGACAGCCATCATAGCATTCCATAGCTGCTGAGGCGTCACATCTCCGATCATGTTGTGGATCGACTCACCCGGGGCACATGCCCTGTCGGCGGCGGTCATGACATGGTCAGGATCGGTAATGCCCATTTCGCCAAGCGTTACGGGCAGGCCGACGGAGATGCAGAATACCATGACATCATAGAACTCTTCGGTAGCGCCGCCTTCCAGGATCAGCTGTACAAGCGTACCGAAAGCAACGCACTCGCCGTGCATGGCGGTCAGCTCGCTGAGCGCGGTCAGGCCATTGTAGACAGAGTGGGCCGTCGCCAAGCCGCCGTTATCGGCGCCCACGCCGGACAAATAGGTGTTGGCTTCGATGATGGCCTCGACATCGGGGGTGAGAAGCCCGAGCTCGACCGCGGCTTTAGCCTTTTCGCCGTGCTCGAGCAACTCGTCATAGCAGAGCTTGCACAGGGCCATGGCGGACTTGGTGACGCCGCCGTTTTCCAGCGACGGAGCCTTTGCCTTCTCACACATACGGGCCTCGAAATATGTGCCGAGCGCATCGCCCATGCCGGACACAAGGAAACGTACCGGCGCCTTGCTGACGACGGAGGAATCGACGATCACCGCGTCTGGATTGTCCGGATAAAAAATATAACTTTTGAAGGTGTGGTCGTCCTCATACAGGACGCTCAGGCCCGTACAGGGAGCGTCCGTCGCGCAGACCGTCGGAATGCAAACGATCTTTTTCCCTTCGTAGTATGCAGCGGGTTTTGCCGTATCGATGGCAGAACCCCCTCCGACGCCGACGACTACGTCAATGGCGTCACCGCGGATAATCTCACGCATGCGGTTAATCTCGCCGACGCTGCTCACGCCGCTGAACACCTCAAACCGCAGCTTGACGTCTTTTCCCTCACAGCTTTTCTCAATCTTGGGCCGGCACGTCCTCTCACCGCTGCGGGAGCAAATGAAAAGGAACGACTTTCCCATGTCTTTGGCGATGTCATAAAATTCATTCAGCGCATTTTCACCCTGCACATATTTACGGGGTGCTCTCATAAGTTTTAGCATGTCTTTTCTCCTTTTCGATTTATTTAATATATAGAAAGAGTGTTTATTTGCTAAATATTTAATGTCATTATGCGCTGGATTCCATAAAATATGTGCTTGCCAATGTTCAAGTGAAACATTGGCAAGCACATAAAAAAGCCACATTAAAAACCGGACTAGTACCCGGCTCCCTTAGCGTAAATACACGCGCGGTACGCGCGGCGCCACGTCACAGGTCATCTCATAATTGATGGTGCCGGCTTTTTCGGCCATCTCCTCGACAGGGATGCCTTTGCCGAACACCTGCGCGACATCGCCGGATTTTACATCCAGTCCCGTCACATCGGCCATGCACATATCCATACAAATGCGTCCCACCTGATGCACGCGCTGCCCGTTGAGAAGGAATTCCGCCCGGTTGGACAGCACCCGGTGCAGACCGTCGGCATAGCCGATAGGCAGTACCGCTAGGCGGCAGGGAACATCGGCAGTAAACGTGCGGCCGTAACTGACCGTGTCGCCGGGAAAATGATCTTCCACATAGCACACCCGGGTGTACAGCTCCATGGCGGGGGTCAGGGAGAGCATACCCCTGTCATGGCCGGGATACATGCCGTACAGGCACACGCCGGGGCGCACCATATCCAGATATGTTTCGGGAAAGTTTATCATCGCCCCGGAGTTTGTGCAGTGGTGGATTTCAAACTTCTTGCCTGTTACGGCCTCAACGTAGGCAAAAGCATTCCGAAAACGGGCAAACTGCTCATAGGTAAACTGCCGTGCTGGCTCGTCCGCATCGGATACGCAAAAATGGGTGAAGACACCCTCAGGGTACAGATTTGGAAGTCTCGCGGCGTCGGAAGCGTCTTCCAGTTCATCCCGCTCGAAAGCGCGGAAACCCGTGCGGCCCATGCCGGTCTCCAGCTTCAGGTGCACCGTGAGAATCTTGCCGGTTCCCTCGAGATTCCCGTTGAGAGCACGCGCGTATTCAAGGCTCCCCACGGCCTGGGTAATATGCAGATCGGCGAGTTCCTGCGCATATGCCGGCGGTGTATAGCCCAGAATGAGTAGGGGAAGGCCGATGCCCGAGGTGCGCAGCTCGTACGCCTCGTCCAGGCATGCCACCGCCAAATAGTTGCATCCCAGTTCTTCCAGTCTTCGGCTGACGGGTATGGCGCCGTGGCCGTAGGCATTGGCTTTTACCACGCCCAGAAAGCGGCAGCCTGCCGGCAGCAGCGCGCGCATGGCTTTGTAGTTCTGTTCAATGGCGCCCAGGTCGACCTCGGCCCAGGTGCGTTTTCTTTTGTCGTCCATCTATTTCTCTCCTATGGTATTTCCCAGTCAGAAAATGTGCAGGAAATGACTGTCCTCCCATCCGTACTGATCTCAGCCCATTTGAGGGCGAGCGTCTCGGGGTTTATCCACACCGTTGCCGTGGAATTCTCGCTGACATAAAGACGGGCAGCGATGTAGCCGTCTTCCCACCATGTCATCTCCGCATAGCCGTCCCGCGCGGCAGCAAACACCGCCGGGAGGGCCGACACCGGTGTCAGTCCATCTTCGGACACCGGCGGCACCGAAAGCATCACTCCGTCGTATTCAACCTGTGCGCCGCCTTCCGTCACGGTAGCTGTAATGCCTGCTATGAGCTCAGGCGCCAGGATCTCCAGACGTGTAGCTCCGGCCGTGTATGTCGTGTTCAACGTGTAAGTCTGTGTGCTCTCGCCCCAGTCGGCAGTCAGCTCCGCCTTAGTGGTGATGGTTTGGGCCTCGGTCAAGCTCTGACGGAAACGTGCAAGTCCGTCCGCCAGCTTTGCCTCCCGCTCCCCGCAGCCCGCTAGGAGCAGAAGGGGTATCATCAGTGCGGAAATAATAGTCTTCCGCATGATTTTACTCCTATTTTTCGTGAATTTCCATGGTTACCTGACAAAGTTCCTCAATAATATCCGTTGCAGTCATGGCGTACTCGCCGAGTCGCTGTGCACACAGGTCGCCCGCGCGGGCGTGGAGCCAACAGCCGGTGACCACGGCCTTTCGAAGAGGGAACTGCCCCAGCATCGCGCCCAGAACGCCCGCCAGCACATCCCCCGAGCCGCCTTTTGCCATGCCGGGATTGCCGGCCTCGATGCGATAGACGCTGCCATCCGGGAACGCGCAGACCGTGCGGTGGCCTTTCAGAACCGTCACGCACCCGTGCGCACGGGAAAAACCGACCGCATCGCTCACCGGCTCTCCTATCCGCGCAGGGCATAGACGGGCAAATTCCCCCTCGTGGGGCGTCAGCACGGTTTTGCACCGCGCACGGTCAATCACGGAAAGATCCTGCGCCACCGCCCACAGGGCGTCCGCGTCCAGCACAACCTGTCCTTTCGCATTTTCCAGTACAAAGCGCACCCGTTCAAGCGTATCCTCCGACCGGCCCATGCCGGGGCCGATCACGCACACATCGCAGGCCTCCAGTTTCTCCCGCAAAGAAAACTGCTCCAGCGGGAACGGCATAGCCTCGTCGTTCTTGACCGCCGTTATCTCATATATATCCCTCGGCACGCCCAGATAGACCAGCCCCGCGCCCGCCCGGACAGCGGCCCTTGCGCACAGGGTCGGTGCTCCGGTATAGCCCACGGAACCGCCGAGCACGAGAATCTTCCCGTAATCGCCCTTGTGGGTCTCCGGCCTGCGAGGCGGCAGAGAAACAGCCTGCGTCGTCACGATGTGCGCGCCGTCCTCCGCCGTGGGCATTTGTGCTGTCTGTATCGGATCATAATCAGGAAACGTCATATCTACCACCCGTTCCTATTATAATATCCACAAAACTATTCGTCAATTTTATTGCCAAACGCCAGATATTGTGTTATATATTACGATTAGTGTGACTTGCGCAATACTAAGGAGTGAATAAAATGAAAGAAGAGCTGCAAAAGCTCCGTGCGGAATCTCTTGCCGCTATCCAACAGGCGGAAAATTCCGAAGCGCTGGAAGCTCTGCGCGTGAAATACCTGGGCAAGAAAGGCGAACTGACCGCCGTCCTCAAGCAAATGGGCACTCTCTCGGCAGAGAACCGTCCCGTGATGGGTAAACTGGCCAATGAAGTCCGGGAAGAGCTCGCCGAGGCATTGGAAACCGGTCGAAAGAAGTTGAACGATCGTGCTCTCGAATTTCGTCTGGCTGCCGAAGCCGTGGACGTGACGGTACCCGGCGGCTTTGTGCCGGTGGGCAAACAGCATCCGCTGACGAAAGTGATCGACGAGGCCAAGGAAATTTTTATCGGCATGGGCTTTGCCGTCGCGGAAGGTCCCGAAGTCGAGCTGTCTGAATATAACTTTACCCGCCTCAACACGCAGGAGGGCCACCCTGCCCGTGACCGGCAAGACACGTTTTATTTTGATAATAAGGACTCCGTCTGCCTCCGCACCCAAACGAGCCCCGTACAGGTGCGCGTGATGGAAACACAGCCGCTCCCCATCCGCATCATCAGCCCCGGCCGCGTCTACCGCAAGGACGAGGTGGACGCTACCCACAGCCCCATGTTCCATCAGATCGAGGGCCTCGTAGTGGACGAAGGCATCACCATGGGCGACCTCAAGGGCACCTTGAACGCTCTGGTTCACCGCCTGTACGGCGAGGATACGCACACTCGTTTCCGCCCCCACCACTTCCCTTTCACCGAGCCGAGTTGCGAGGTGGACGTGGAGTGCTTTGAGTGCCATGGCAAAGGCTGTCGCGTCTGCAAGGGCGAGGGCTGGATCGAGCTTCTTGGTGCCGGTATGGTACATCCGAAAGTATTGGAAGGCTGCGGCATCGATTCCGACCGCTATTCCGGCTTTGCCTTCGGCGTCGGCGCGGAGCGTCTGGCCATGTTCCGCTTCGGCATCAGTGATATGCGGTTGCTTTTCGAAAACGACATCCGCTTCCTGGAACAATTCTGAGGAGGTGCCGATATGAAATTATCCAGAGAATGGCTTAATGACTATACAACCATCACGGCGACCGACAAGCAGTTCTGCGACGCCATGACCATGTCCGGCTCGAAAGTTGAGGCGCTGGAGCACACCGGCGAGGGCATCAGCCGCGTCGTAGCCGGCCGCACCACCTTTATGAAGCCCCACCCCGACTCCGATCACCTGTGGGTGTTCAAAGTTGATGCCGGTCAGTCCCGCGAACTGAACATCGTAACCGGCGCGCAGAACGTATCCGTTGGAGACATGGTGCCGGTAGCGCTCGACGGCGCCTTGCTCCCCGGCGGCAAAAAAATTCAGACCAGCAAACTGCGCGGCGTCGTGTCCGAGGGTATGTTCTGCTCCCTGGGCGAACTTGGTCTCGACCTGCACGACTACCCCTACGCCATCGAAGACGGTATCTTTATTATGCGCGAACCCTGTGAACCCGGCGACGACATCAAGACCGTCCTGGGTCTGGGCGACGCCGTTGTGGAGTTTGAGATCACCAACAACCGCCCGGACTGTCTGTCCGTAATCGGCCTTGCACGCGAGGCTGCCGCCACTTTCAACACGGAGCTACAAATCCCTGAGCCCATGGTCAAAGGTTCCGGCGATGATATCAACCGCTATCTGTCCGTAGAGATACGGGAGCCGATGTTGTGCCCCCGCTATACCGCCCGCATGGTAAAAAATATCAAGATCGGTCCCTCTCCCGCCTGGCTGCGCCGCAGACTTCGCGCTTCAGGCATCCGGCCCATCAACAACATTGTCGACATCACAAACTATGTCATGCAGGAATACGGCCAGCCAATGCATGCCTTTGATTATTCCTGCGTACACGGCGGCCGCATCACCGTGCGCCGCGCCGAGGCCGACGAAGACCTGATAACACTCGACAGCAACAATCGCCGTCTCACCCCGGACATGCTGGTCATCGCCGACAACGAAGGTCCCATCGGCATTGCCGGCGTCATGGGCGGCGGCAACTCCGAGATCATGCCGGAAACTCGTACCATTGTGTTCGAGTCCGCCAACTTCAACGGCACTTCCATCCGCAAAACCGCCATCTCTCTGGGCCTGCGCACCGACGCCTCAGGCAAATTTGAAAAAGGTCTTGACCCCGAGGGAACCATTCCCGCCGTCCAGCGCGCCTGCGAACTTGTGGAAATGCTGGGTGCCGGCGATGTCATCGATGGCATGATCGACGTTGTTGCCATGCCGGCCGTTTCCAAGGCCGTCCAGCTGGAACCGGAAAAAATCAACCGCCTGCTGGGTACCGAAATCGACCGTGATATTATGGTCACCGTAATGGAGAAGCTCGGTTTCTCGGTGGAAAACGATACGATCACCATTCCTTCCTGGCGCAGTGACATTGCGCGCACTGCCGACGTCGCCGAGGAAGTCGCCCGTTTCTATGGCTATGATATCATCCGTCCCACTATGTTCAATGGTGCGACGGCGCAGGGTTACTTCACCGAAAAACAATCTTCGAGCGCGGCCTCGGCACGCTATGCCGCGCTATGGGTTTTGACGAAATCCTCACCTACTCCTTCGGCAGCCGCTCCGTCTGGGACAAAATGCGTCTGAGTACGGACTCCCCGCTGCGCAAAGCTTTCGTCATTCAGAACCCACTCGGCGAGGACACCTCCGTCATGCGCACTACGCCGATGCCATCCATGCTCCAGACGCTGGCGCTCAACCAGAGCCGCCGGAACGCAGCCGCAAAGCTCTATGAACTCGAGACTGTGTATCCGCCCGCCAAGGAAAGCCAACTCGCCGACGAATATCTATGGCTCACGCTGGGCGAGTACGGCGAAGGCTGCGACTTCTTCCAGCTCAAGGGCTGCGTGGAGGCCATCCTCCGCGCCAACCGCATTGAAAACGTCTGCTTCGTGGCAGAGTCCAGGGACGCGAGCTTCCATCCAGGCCGCTGCGCCCGCATTGTATCGGACGGCGAGTCCATCGGCACGATCGGTCAGATCCATCCCACCGTCTGCCAGAACTTCGACCTGACAGGCGAGGTATATTATGCCCAGCTGGACGAGCGCCAGATGCGCTCTCTGCGCGCCCCGGAGAGCACCTATAAACCGCTGCCCCGTTTCCCGGCACTAACGCGTGATATCGCCGTCGTCTGCTCCAAGGAGGTCACAGCGGCCCAGCTCAGTAACACCATCCGCGCCGCTGGGGGCCAGCACCTGGAAAGCTGCACACTGTTTGATGTATACACCGGCGACCCCATCCCCGCCGGACGCAAGTCTGTAGCTTTCAGCCTGACGCTGCGTGCTACCGACCAGACTCTCACGGATGATCACGCCGACGAATACGTCGCCGATATTCTGGCTGCACTTAAGACACATTGGGGTGCTGAAATTCGGTAGAGCTTAAATATTCTGTAACTAATTTTTAACATTTAAGGCTTTATTTCTACCGACTTTTTGCTATAATGAAAGTTGGGAACAAAGGAGGGAGCTGAACATGGAAGAATCCACCCGGAAATTTAAGGTCTTCGACCACAGTACAGAGATCAGGGAGACCCTTTCCGCCGTTTATAACGCCCTCATCGTGAAAGGCTATAATCCGATCAACCAGATTGTCGGCTATATTCTGTCTGAGGACCCGACTTATATTACAAACTACAACAATGCCCGCAGTCTTATCTGCCGACTGGACCGGGACGATATTCTGCAGGAACTGGTCTCCAGTTATCTGCAAAAATAAGGGGCGTACAAAAACCCGCGCCGAAAATCGGCGCGGTTTTTTCTTGACAAAACGGGAAATCCGCGTATAATAATCATCGCTGTGTAGCGGGATTGTGTAAAGGTAGCACGACAGACTCTGACTCTGTTTGTGAGGGTTCGAATCCTTCTCCCGCTGCCATATAAGAAGAAGCCCGGGAAGTATTGATAATCAACGCTTCCCGGGTTTCTTTATTTCTAATTTAGGCTCTTGTTTTACCGCTTCAGAGGTGCGTTTTCAAGCGTTTTTAACAGGCTTGCATGTTAAAAAAATGTTAAAACATTTTCGGCAAAAAATCCCCAGCCTTCTTGAGGCCATGTCTTTGTTTACGCAACGTCACGATTATATCAAAATTTGGGACAGCCGCCTTCAAGTTAGCCAATGAATCAGTTATAATAATAGCCACAAGGATTTTCCCCTGTGGCTATTATTTGTTTTCACACGGAGGCCTTGTATCATGTCCTCATCCAGTTACGATCTCCCTGAAGGTATGGATCCGGCCCTGGCAGCGGAGAACCCGTACAAGGTGTTTGTCCAGATTGAGGCCATCATCGACCGGGAGGGCCGGATTACACCGAACTCGCTGGAGTGGGAGGACGGCATCGTCTATCCCATCGAAAAAGTGCTGAAAGTTGAAAACCATTGCTCGGCGCGATCCGGCGGCGCCAGGCTGCGCTATACGATACGGGTCGAAGGAAAGACGTCGTACCTGTACCAGCAGCAGGACGGAAGATTCTTCGCGGAGAGAAAGAGATAGAAAACGCCCCCTCACTTAAGCTGCTAAGCGAGGGGGGGGCGTTTTAAGATCATGCTGGCGTTGTCTTCTCTACCGATTCATCTTCGAACATTTCGTTAATGTTTACAACAGGAAGCATAATTGGCGCAAAGCCAGGTTGTGTTGTTAGCAAGCTGACTTGGCTCCTTAAAAAAGGAAATAAGATTGCCACTGTGTTTTTCGTTACCAAAACATTCTTCTTCGCTTCATCGGTTTCCGAACAATTGAAAAAGCCACATGCTCTCACATGGATATCAATTAGACCCGGGACCTCAGACTCAATGTTCACACGTAGCGCTACAATAAAACGCGTACTGTCGTCTTCCGCTTGGCCGACTTCGCGGGTATAATTAATTTTGAAGACGCCAGATTGAGGCAAATTCCTGTCGCATTTAAAAGTTATTTCATCAAAAATAATCTGTTCCATTTGAAGAACCGAGTTGGCACTTGTATTAGAACTTGTAATTGACTCCATTTTAGTAGTTCTCCTTAGGCAGCGGCTAACTGGGATTCACTTGCATGAGTCTCTGTAACAAAAACAGAGGCTTTAAGGTCTCCGTGGAAATCGAAGCCCTTAGCGATATCGGCTGAGCGCTTGAAGCCTACTGAGGCTGAATCACTTGTACTGCAATGCGTTTCAAAAATTATACCTGCGTCCTTTGCAAACTTTACAAACTCATCAGTGCCCATTGCATCAAGATCATTCTTAAATTGTTGTAGCCCTCTATTCAGAGCTTCCATCACCGCATCCATTCAAATCGCTTCCCTTAAATTATATAGGACGCTATCGTCGCGAACGCACAAAATCGTACAATTTGGTATCCGCGATGCGCCAAGTGTTTCTCCGTCTCTATTCCTATACTTATTTCTAACAAAATTAATGTATGCCCTGTTTTTCACAGCTTTAATATTACAATATTCGCACATTTTATTTATCGCAGCGCAATCTAGCTTTTTCCCATCGACAAAAAATGGCTCCCTAGAAGCGTTTCCTTCCCTGATTTTTTTAATATACGCTTTAATAATCAGGTCACGGTACGCCTGAAATACTTCTTGACTTTGGTCGGTGTCAAGATTTAAAAAACTATCGTGTGGTATAACCGCATCGGCCATCACAACGGCGATGTCGTTTTGATGAAAATGGTGGACATACAGTGCATATTTACGTGCGTTCTCAATTGCTGCCGCATCTGTTTTCTCATCGACAAAAAAATAGATACCGCTACCAACCCATTCATCCTCGCGACAACTTGGACTTATATGTCCTTGTGCGAGAATACTGTTTTTGTTTGCGGTGTTTGTACCATGATATGCGGAGAATTGAATATTGTTTCCACTGTTCATTCCGCCTGTCCCCGCGCTCTTAAACTGCGCTAAAGTATTATTATACGTACTTCTAAAGAAAATATATCATAATTTTTTTATAAATCAAGTTAAATATGTTAACAAATGTAATTACTTGAATGTAAACGTAACAAAAATCGCCCGCCCCACATAGGGACGGGCGATTGTCTTATATCTTGCCGCGCGGCCTTATTTCGCCGGTACCTTGATCTTCTGTCCCGGCAGGATCAGCTCGGAGGTCATACCGTTCAGCTTCTGGATCTCCTTCCACCGCGCCCCGCTGCCGAGCAACTTTTCGGCGATGCTCCACAAGCTATCTCCGCCCTGCACGGTATAGGCGACCGCTCCCAGCCGCCACAGCGTCCTTCAGCGCCTTCCTTGTCAGCGGACCGACCTCACCGTCGACCACCAAGCCGGCGGTCTTCTGGAAGGCCCGGACGGCTGTATCCGTGAGAGGGCCAAAGGATCCGTCGACCTTTAGCTTTGCGCCGGCCTTATTCAGATACCACTGCACCCAGCGGACACCGTTTCCGGTGCTGTCTTTCTTCTGGACAACCGCGGGCTCGGCATACGGACAGGTGCTGGTGGCGGGCGAAGGTGTGGGCTTGGGCGTGACGGTCACCGGCTCTGCATCATAGTCGGGCCGGCCAAAGCCGGCGCAGGACGCCACGGTGCGGACCTGAGAAGTCACCATATTGTTGCAGTTACCTTCGATGGTCGTAAACGTGCTACCGTTCACGCCGATTACGAGGCCGGTATGTGTCTCGTGGCCCCGGGTGCCCAAGAAGAACTGGTCGCCGATCGCAGGAGTGGAATGCCACCGGCCGGCGGCGCGATAATCGGCCGCGGATGTCGGACAATAGCCGCTCCAACCGTTCAGCGCCTGCTTGGCGCGGGCGACGTCGGAGGTGGAGATCATGAGCCAGTCGAAGAAAAAGTCGCACCAGGCGCAGCCGTTGGCGTAGGGGCCGCCTACCCACTTGAGAAGGTCCCGTCCAAACTTGGTCCAGTTGCCAGCGCCGGCGTTGGCCGTCTTGTTGTCGAGCTGGGAGTTGCTGGCCTTCTCGCGGTAGCCGACTTCGGCCTTGGCAACCGACAGGACTTTAGAAAGATAAAGCTTACCCATTTGTATTGCTCCCCTCATCCGAATCTTCGGTAGCTACGACGGCCGACGCGGCCGCAGAAGAATCAATCGAAAGCGTCTTTTTCCCGCCGAAGCTGTAGTTAAATTCGGACACCGCGGATTCAATCAACATCCGAATTTCAAGGTCCGTCACGGTAATCCCTTTCTCGGCCAGCATAGCGGAGATGCTCTCCGTGGCCTTCTGGAGCTTCTCCGCGCCGCCTAGGTCGTGATAGAGCTGCTCCGTGGCCTTCACCACCGTCTGGGCGATCGACTTCTTGGTCTTGTCGTTGATGTACTTCAGATAAATGGCTTTGAACTGCACCCCCAGCCAGCCGGCGACGGCGACCAGAGCCGCATAAAGGATCTGCGTCCCATACTGATTGACAAACTGTGCAAACATTTTTCCTTCAACCTTTCTTTTGTAAATTTTCAAGGTCACCAATCCGATGATTGATGACCTTGATTTGTTCTTCTACAACAGGGATCCGCTGCGCGAAGTTGTTATGCATCCGGACTTCTCGTGTCAGCTCGTCGATCTTGGTTTCGCTGACCGCCTGTGATGTCTGAATCTGATACTGGATTTTCTTGTTCGAGCTGGCATTGCTTATGATTACGCCGATCAGCGTCAGCCCTCCGGTGATGATCGCAACAATGATTTCAGTCATGTCCTGTTACCCCGTATGTATAAAAATTTTGAGGCCCCGTTATGGGGTCTCAAACAATGCGCTATTGTCAGCCTCCTAGGGCGTCTATCTGCGCCCTCCACGTCTGCCGCTGCGCGAGCACGTCCGCATAATCCGCCGGCGTGGAGACGCCCTCCACGATTTTGCAGCATATGTAGTCGGTGGAGGCCAGTTGCGCCTTGAGGGACGCGATCTGCTCCAGCTTACCAACGGCGGCTGCTTCCTGATCCAGCGCGGCGAGCTTTGCCTCGTCAAGTGCCAGGGCTGCACCGTTCCATTGATACGCCTGCAGTCGGTTGCCGTCAAAGTCGTAGTCCTCTAGATTGATGTCTACTTCTGTGCCGGTTTCGGGCGTGTCGGATATGCTCAAGACATGCCCGGTGTTATCGAGGTTCAAATAATACGTAGTATCGCCCCCCTTAAATTTTGATCCCGATGATTTTTACGGGGATAGCGTAGTCCGAATATCCGCTTGCAAAGTTGTAATATCCATCGGAAAAGGTGTAGGACGTGTCGCTGTTACGGGTTGCGTATCGGGCGACTTTGTTTACTTCAAAGTGATCGCCGCCAACATTGTTGCCCTTGGGAGCAATTGAGGCGAAGCCCTCCGTATCGCTGGTACTCCACCGGAACAGGACCAGAAGATAATCATAATCGCTGCTGGACAGGGTGACGGTCTGGCCGGCAAAAGAGCTTGTAGGGCTGCTGTTTGTCCACAGCGTTTGCCATTTGGGACTGACGCCCAGATTAGTCCGTGCGTCAGCCGTGGAGGCGCCGACGCCGTACACTGACTTCCACGACACCACAGGAGCCGACGTCCCCGTCACAGTACCGATATACTGCTGATTGCCTACGTAGTTGATAAATACCGTCCCGCCAATGTCGTTAGTCCCACCGGAATTGTTCTGCCAGATCACATAGCCTTGATACCAGATGTTAGCCGTGGCTTTAGGCCCCCAGCCGGTGGTGTCCTTGATTTTCACGAAGACAGCAGCTGCCGACGGAGCAGCCGCCTCGACCGCGGCCCAGAAGTCAGCGAAGGATGCGTATTGACCAGTCAAGAAGCTTGGGACGGATAAGTTCCCGCGCGTATCTACTGGCGCGTCAAATGCCGCGGCCTGGCGCAGCCTGGCGGCCCAGTTGATATCTAAGCCCGGTCCTTCGGCGGTCTTCCCGACACCGATGCCGAGCCCATCCGCTAAAATGTCCAGTATGACCTGTCCGGACGGCAACTGCACTGTGGCCGTCGCCGGCACGCCGAAGTAGTCCGTGACGGTGATCTGCAGATCCCAGCGGTAGTCCGAACTGATCACTGTCGTGGGTTTGTCCGTCTCATCCGCTGACAGCGCTGCCCCGGACATCAGGGTGTCATTATAGTCAGCATCGATGGAGCGCTTATACTTAATCACCATGGCCGCTGTGTTGCCGCCGTTGAGCGACGGGACGGTGTAGGCATATGAGACCGCCACAAAGTCCCCGCTGTCATCTGCGTTGCCAGAGGCATCCACACGGTACGCCGAGAACGCGGAGACCTGCGGCGGCGCGTAGGCCAGCACGGTGACGGTCGTTATCAGTTTGGCCGTCCGGCCCCGGCTGTCCGTGACGGTAGTCACAAGGCTTACGGAGCCGCTCGTCGTCAGTAAGTCAGACGTGAAGGACGCACCGTCGTTGGCTTTGCCTTGCAGCATCGTGCTGTAGCCGGTGATCGTGCTGCCCTCGGCGCCGGCCGCCGTGATGGACACGGCCAGCGCAGATTTGCCTTGTATGTATGCCTTGAACTGTGCGGCGATCCCGGCCGTGGCCTCGGACGTTGCGACATTGCTGATGGTTGGTATGACACTGGCCGGAACATTGGCGGTCAGATATGCCGTCTTGGTGCCGATGGTACTGCTGCCCTGCTTGGTTACGCAGGTGATGGTTATCGTCCTATCGTCATCTTTGTTTGGCACGCTTTCAGCAAAGTCCGGTACAGTCCAGGACTTTGTCGTCTTGCCGAGCCCGGTCGCAATCGTCCCGGTCGTACCGTTCGGGAGCTTATATGTCAGGTCATGAGTAAAGTCGGACGACGCCGCGCATGTCAGATTGATGGTGATCGAGCTGCCCATGTCGGCAGAGGACGGCGATAGCACCGGCGTAGTTGCACGCGGGATCGTTGGCAGTGTAACATAATCTGATATTTCCGCGGTTCCGGGATCTACCTTTGTATTGACATAGCCATACAGATACAGCGACTTCGTTCCATCGGAATTGTGAGAGATAGGTATTGTTGTATGGTATAGACTTTTTTCCGTCCCGACAGAGGCACTGCGCATATCCCACGCGACGGTGTCATCATACGCAACAATATTGGCGTACGCGGAATACAGTGAAGTCTGGTAATTGTACGAGGATCCATTCGATGCGGTTTTCCGCATACCCCACGATAGATATACCTGCGAGGAATTGCCGGAAATGCTCTGGGACTTGATCTCCCAGTAGATATAAAAAGTGTAATAGCCGCCGGAACAGGCTTTTTCCAAGTACCCGCTATTTGCCATATCAATTATCCACCTTTATAAGGCTCAAGTTCCCGTTCTTTCGTGGGATAAACGCAAACGCGCCAATCCGTAACGAGCTTAAAAAGTATGCGTCTGTCACATACAAGTGCATATTGCTTATATATGCCACTTCCGCGTCCTTGTCGAGAAATAAAATCCGATCATGCTCCAAATGTAACGTGATTGTACTACCATCTATGCCTATGACAATATTGCCGTTGTCAAATTTAATATATTTATTGATTGTTTCAAGTTGCGTTCTTGCGTCGGCGTCGTTTGCATCCACCGTACCCTTTAAAGTTGTAAACTGGAAGTCAACGCCATCGGATAGCTGCTTAATTTTTGTGGCAACATAACTTGAAAGATCGTCTCCGGTGGCGTACGTCTTTGACACCTCGGACGTAATGGAATCGGAGGTCTGCTGGATTAGGGACTGCAGCGTGGTTGTCGCCTGCTGGATAGCGGAGGCAATGCCGAGCTGGTAGTCTGCCTTAACCGACCGGACGGTCTTTTCAAGGTCGCTCGCGCTTTTGCGGTCACCGGCCACGTCGGAGCCGGCGAGACTTGCCTTGTCCTTGCCCAACGAAATTGAACCCTTGGACGGATCAAGCAGATCTTCCGTACGCTCGGTTAACAGGAACCAGTCGTCCACCGAGTGAGGCGCGCTGATTACACGGATGTTGTCGCCGATATCGAAGCTGTCCACGTCAGCATGCAGCGAAGACGCCAGCGTCGGTGTGATGGTGGAGGTAATGGGCGTCGCATACGGGTAATGTACGGTTAGCGGAGTCCCTGCGGCGTACTGCGCGGCCATCCATGCCTTGGCAGTGGTAGCGCTAGCCCCCATGATGGACACCGGGGCGGTAATCATGAATGCCGCCGAAGTATCCGGGTATCCGTAAATCCAAGTGCCGACTCGATACCTATATGAACTTTGTCCTCCGTTCCCATAGGGAAAATGCGAACACAGAAGGGGAAGATTATTGTTATTGGCCGGGGAGCCCGGAAGATAACTCTTTCCGAGGTACAAACTGCAATAGCTAGTGTTATCGTTCACGGCGTAGAACCAGTTTTCAGTACCGTCGAATACATGGGCCCCGTCCGGTTGCGCCATCGATCCCGTGTCTGCATCCCACGTATCCGCCACACCCCCCACAGAGTGCATTTCGGGCAGCGAAGCAACGTACTCGCGTCCGTTGCGGGTGTAGCGGTATGTGCCGGCCTTAATCGCATTGACGAGGGGCGAAGGATAATTTGGAGAGGGGCTGTTGGCAACGTAGGTCACTATATCGTCCGTCAGCTTGGCTTTGCCGCTGAACCAACTATTCGGGTATGCCGCGCACATGGCATCCATCTGGGCTTTCGCGGGCACAGGGCTAACGTCGGCGGTGAGGTCTACGAGCTTCAGATACTTCACCGTGATGGTGTCGCCGCTGTTCGTGTTGTAGATGCTGTAATGGCTTGTGCCTGTGGAGCCAGCGGTGACGACCAACGTCAGGAGTTCATAGTTGCCGCTCCCGCTGTGAGCCTTGCTGGTGCCGCCCCACAAGCTGAGGGTGATGCCAGCCTTTGATGCCTTGACCCACGCCGTCAGATAGTACACATGACCAGAGATTTTGCCGAACGTCTGGAAGAGCTGGGAGTCGGCTGCGGTGGACACGCAGGTGAGTTCGTGGTCGCCTGGGGTGATGGTCATGTCGGTGGTCTGCCAGCCGGTCGCCCCGTTGCTGAAATCGCCGTTGATGAGGATGTTTGTTCCCCACACGCTCTGCTTTTGAGTGGTCACTCCCGCCGCTACATCGTCCGTCAGCGGCAGGTCGGGGTAATTGGTGGTATCCAGCGGCAGAAGCGACAGATCCGCCGCGGACAGATCCAGCGACGTTATCATCATCTTGGATGTGGCCAGATACTGCTGCGCCTTGGTCAGCAGGTTCGCGGGCTCCGTAACATCGTCCCACGTAACGGTGGTCGTAATGATGCCCCGCAGGGCCGCAGCTTCGTCGTCCTGAATGTAGTCCAGGCCGTTGTTGACGCTCTCAATGGTCAGCCTGGTTCCATCGTCCAGCTTGGCGCCGTACGGGATAATCCTGGTGGCCAGGCTCGTGTTGGCATCGGAACGAGCGAAGTCAAGAAGATTTTCGCCGAAGCGGATTGTTTGGCTGCTCTGGTAGCCCAGCGTGGCGTACCAGTTGATAACTCTCTGTCCACTGATATTGTTCGTGAACACGATGTACCCGCCGCAGCGGTCAATCAGCTTATCCACAAAAGCCATCACGGTTTCGGGATTATCACTCTCCAACCGGATGTAGTCGTTCGGATCCGTGACGGTAATCGTTCCGACGACAAACTGCTTCCAGCTGTCTACCTGGCTGTTGTACTCAGTGATCGCAGCTGTGAAGATGTTTGCCGGGGAATCCTGATACAGATAGGGCCGCATAATAGCGTCCCGGAGGAAGCATTTCTCGCCCTCACAGGTGATCTTCCGGCGGTTCAGAAAGTCATCCGACGGGTACAGCGCCCGGCCGCGGAATTTGAGCTTGTTGTTCCGGTAGATCTCCACGAGCGTCTTATAGCTCACAAAGGCGTTGTACTTTGGATGGTTCGGCGGCAATGTGATCTCTGCTGTGCCGCCTTTATTCAGGGCCGGGTGAACCGCCAGGCCCAACACCTTATAATCGTCGAGGCGGCTGTCATAGACAACCGCCCCATCTGCAAAAACCTGTGTCATAAGCTTGCCTCTCGATAAGTGACCGTCAGCGTGCCAGATCCGGAGACGGTAATCGTCGCGCCGCCGGTCGGGACCGTGATATCCGGCAGGATGTAGGTGCCGGCGGACAGCGTCGTTGTGTACGTTCCCTGTACGATCGTGACGTCGCCGCCGGCCACGACAAGCGTCGGCACCGCAGTGCGCCGACCGGTGTTGGTAAGCGTATACGGCGTGGCCGTGGCTGTGGCGGTGATGGTCTTCGTCGTCAGATCCTTTGCATACCGCCAGGGCTCGCAGTTGGCGGTCACGGTAACAGCACAGTGCGCAAGGTCGTTATATTTTAGCGCCACATGCGCGCGGCCATAGATATAATGCGTATCGTCGTCTGGCAAGGTGATCTGAATCTGCCTACCATCCAGCAGATTGATCATAGCATCAATGCGTGTTTTGCGTTCGAGCCTTGTTCCGACCGAGCTCTCCAAAGTCGCCGTAAAGGTGCGGTTATCGTAGACAGGCTCGCCGTCCGTTAAGGCGGTACTTAGATCAAGGGCGATGCTGCAACCCGGCACTTCCACAAAATTAGATTTATATTTCGCCTCGGAGAAATTCCAGTCTGATAGCGTCCAAGAGTTACCGGACGTGTCATAATCGCCCAGGATTATACGTCTTCCCATTACCGTGACCCCATTTCAGTCAAATTCCGAAGAACTCCGAGCTTCTGGTTGTATTTTTCAAGGGTCGCTCCGACAAGCTCTCCCGTATCAAGCACCAAAAGGTGGCCCGCCTCAATGGCGGCTTGAATACTGTCCAGTTGCTTTGAAAGTTCGCTCGTATCGCCGGCTGTGCCTTGCATGTCAGACTTCAATAGATTAGCGAGCGGCCGGAGCGAATCCTCGTTTAGCGGCAGCAGCGCTTCTTTTCCGGCCTCCCCAGCTCCCAGAAGTTGATCTCCCATTGCTCCGAATATCGTTGCACCGTCAAAAATTGCGCCTGTTTTATACCACGACACAGAAAAATGCGGAACGCTCGGCGGCGTCAACGAAAAGCCTCCGGTAATGGTCAGATGCGGTAGACTTAAATGCGGAAGATTCCAGCTAAAGTTGAAAGATTTCTTTATTCTCTCGATAATGTCTGATACGCTGATGTGCATATTACCGAATGGGTTCAGGACCGTAGTATTGAGAGCCCCATTTACTCCCCCAAATCCACCATTTATACCGCTGGTTAGCTTTGACATCGCCGAAGACCCTAAGCCGGAAGCTGCGTCATTCGCGCTTTTGTGATTGCTTAAGCCATTGACAAAACCGTTCACCGCGTCCTGGCCGATTGATGTTGTAACCTTCGACGGGGAATGAGACTGTAGGTTGTCGCGCATTGCCTGCGTCGTTGAATTGGTAAGGTTCGTTCCCGCGTCTGAAGCATTTGGCAAACCCGCCAAAATGCCGTTCACAAATCCCTCCGCTACGTTTCCCCCGGCAACATTAAACGGATCGGTATCGTTCGCTTTAAGCAACATGGAATTCATTGAAGAATCAAAATCGGTCTGCATCCCGGCGACTGTGGATGAGAAATAATTTGCTCCTTCATCGACTCCTTCAAACGCCGAATTTAGTTTTGCTATTTGATCGTCCGATCCTGCTACGATAGACGCCAATATCTGCGCGGATTCCTGACCCCCATCCGACAGTTTCGCTATCAAACCTTCATCAACCCCGCGCCTGGCCGCTTCTTTGAGGTTATCGGCGTATTGATCCATTGCCTGCTTTTGGTTAAGTAAGGTCTGAGTTAGGTCGTCTATGGATTCCTTCGCGCTTCCGTCGAATTCCTGGAATAGGCCGATTTGCTGATTAATGCTGTCATAAGCGGACTTTTTTGCATCGTCGTACGCGCTTTTTAGGGACGACACATCCGTCCCGAGGTCCGCAGCCGAAGTAGATGCGCTATCTGCCACTCCCCCCGTTTCTGATAGAATGGTGTTAAGCTGATCGGCCGTCAAACCGAAAGTCGTACACGCCTCATCAGCAGACATAAACCCTTCGTTGACAAGCGTTTTAATAGCATCGTTACTGTCATTTGTCGTTTGCGTGAGCGTGGCTAATTGGTCTGAGGAAGTCTTCTCAATCGCGCTTAGTCTGTCTACCTTGTCTCCCGCTACCGATACCGCAACGCCCAGGACGCCGGTTCCGTCCGCTGCCTCGATTTGAAGCTCGTTATATCTGTCTACAGCCTCATTTAATTCAGCTTGCGTATCGTCGTATCTCTTTTGCGCGGCCGCAAGTTTTTTGGCTGCTTCTGTCCCGCTATTGTCTAAAGCGATGGAAATAAGTTTGTATTTATAATATTCGCGCTGCGATTTCGTGAGGTTTTCCAGGGTGTTTACTTGAGCATCGAAGGTCCCATTTTCGATGTCGAATGCCGTAATCACGCCGTTGGACGCCGTAATAAGGTCCTGCTTTGCCTGGTCGAGTTCATCGGTTGTCGTTTTCACTTCTTCTTCTGAGAGCGACGTATCGGAAAGCTTCGTGGACAGGGTCTTATATTTATCGATGAGGTCCTGCACGGATTTTGTCTTACCAAGGCTATCCGTCAGGTCATCCATCTTCTCAGAGGCGGACTTTCCGGCATCGATAATCTTCGCGAGCCCTTCGCCCACAAAAGCAATTGCCCTTTGCTTTGCTTGCTCTAAGTCCTCGCCGAAATTGTCCAGAGCGTTTACGGCGTCGTTCGACATGACGGCCCCGGTATTTTCTGCTTCTGTGGATAATTCGGATAAAGCGCTGCTTCCCGCCTTTATAATCGGATTGAGCTCTGTCGCAGATTTTCCCATGAGGTCCTGAGCGAGCGCATCTCTTTCCGTCTCGTTGGTCACTTTTCCGAGCGCGTCTATGACATCAGCCCAGACGTCATTGCTGTCTCTAAGTTGCCCATTATTATCGGTAACGCTTACACCCAGCTTCTGAAACGCGTCATATGCCGTCCCGCTTCCCGCCTGGGCACTCTCCATGTTGTTGATCAGCTTTTTAAAGCTTCCCGTCATGGTGTCAAGGGACACGTCGAGCCTTGTCCCGGCATACTGCAATTCCTGCAATCTATCCGTGGATAAATTTGTTACATCGGCGAGTGTACTGTATGTATCTCCAAGGCTAATGGCCTCCTGCGCAAATTCTTTTACCTTGGATATAGCGTTTTGAAGCAGATTTGAGGATAAGTTCGCCAGCATACCCTTGAATATCGTAAACCCGCCATCGGAAACATCCTTTGCACTGTTCCCGGTGTTTTTTATAGACTTATCAAACTGGTCGGCCGCTGATTTTGCATCATTGAGCCTCGATTTATTCTCGGTCAGCTCGCCAGACAGACTGGATATCTGCTTTGCGAGGTCTTTTGCTTCGTTAGAATCCTTTCCCTGGGTAAGAATAACGTCCGCATATTTTGACTTGAGGCTATTTAGCTCCGACGCCTGCCCGGATATAGTATCTTTCAGCTTTCCGGACGCGCTGGTAATCGTCTCAAGCTGCTTTTCGTATGACTGTAGTTTGCTCTGGGTCGATGCTATTTCACGGTTTAGGTTATTAAATTGGGTCTCGGTGATCTCGCCCTTTTCAAATTGCTCCTGAACCTGTACTTGCGCCTCTCTCAGCGTGTTCAGCTTGTCTTTCGTGTTGTCGACGGCCTGCGTCAAAAGGTTCTGCTTCTGCGCAAGAAGTTCAGTATTGGAAGGGTCGAATTTCAGCATATCGTTGACGCCCTTGAGATCGACCGACAAACTCTTCGCTTTCGCATTTACGTCTTTTAGCGCGTCGCCCAGTTTAGTAGCATCGCCGCCGATTTCAACCGTCAAGCCTTTAATCGTATTCCCCATTATTCTCCCCTTCCAAACTTCTCGCGCAGGCCCTTTCTGTCAGGCTCCGTCTGCTCCATTCTCCAGGCATTATCCAGATATTCCCGCCCCTTCTCGGTACGGCTTTTAAAGCAAATGAACGCATCTCTCCGCCAGACGAGAAAATCCAGATAATCTAAGTCGTAGACTTGCAAAAAATTCAGTCCCGTATATTCCGACACAAGCCTGACCCATCCGGAAGTTATTGTATATTGGCTTCCCGTACCATCCTCTTCTTCGGGGTAGTACGGGATCTTTAGTTTTTTATCTTCTTGATATCTTTAACGAAATCGATATACACCCCAAAAAACGCAACGGCGTCGGTATAATCGAAATTGTATTTATCTTTTAATTCGTCCACCGTCACTGTTATGTTTTCGCGGTTGCGGCTTATAAGCCTCGCAAAGAGGTCGAGCATGGCCTCATAACTTTCACTTCTTCCCGCTTTGGCCTGGAGTTCTTCAACAAGCCCTGCTGTTGGTGCTCCGACGTGGAGCTGCGTATGCGCCTCGTCTTCCATCGTCAGCAAAAGCTCGGGGCGCTGGATAGTATTAAAATTAAGCTCTCTCATATTTCCTCCTCAAAAAAGCGCCGGGGTATTCAACCCCGGCGCTCAGTCGTTAAACAGCCGGAATCTCTTCGATGAATTCGATCAGGGTTCCGTCAGTGTCGTGCGGCATCGCGGTAAACTCAGGATCGACTTCTGTACCCTTGTCTTTCGCAAAGGCAAGGGTGAGCCCGGCGGAGTTTCTTCCGACGATCATTACCCACACGTTACCATCCTTCACGTCTTCGTGAAGGAAGCAGATCGCGTAATACGTTCCCTGTGCGTTTCCGCCGCCGCCGATCTTGGTCGTACGGATGCCGGCGGCCTCCGTTACTTTTGCACGATCAACGAGTTTGGCGAGAACCTGTCCGTTCCATGTGATGATTCCGCATTTCAGTTTGGCCTCTTCGTCGGTGGTTACGATCTTGGACGTGAGGCCAAGATCATCTTTTTCCTCGTAGGTAGTCTCTTTGTACTCAAGAGACGCGCCGCCTTTGATGTTTCCTAGAAGATTGTCGGCGACGCACAGCGTCGCGGTAGTGGGCAAGGTATCGGTATAAGCCGCTGCATACAGCTTCCCGGAGCCGAGTGTAATTACGTTCTTATCGCGTTTTGCCATAAAAATTAGCTTCCTTTCTCAATCAGATCTGTTTGAAGGTCGTAAGTGGTCAGGTAACATTCTTCATCATCCAGCCACTGTTTGTCCTTGATATACTCAATGGCCCCGGCGTCGAAAAGCGCTTCCAGGGCGGTATTATCGTCGGGGGTATCGGAATAGCGCTCCACAGCCAAAGAATGCCGCCATATCAGATTCTGCGCATCTGCGCCATCCCGCTCTATGTGATCGAGATAAACCACATACGGTAGCGGCGGGGCGTCGCCGGGCGGGAAGCAGGTATCAGCCGCCGGTTCTCCGGCAGCTTCAAGCCAGGCTTTAATGTCCAGCATTCTCTATCTCCTCCTTGACATTGGTTTCGTATTCCGGCAAAACCTCGTCAACAGCGTTTTGCAAAAACGGGTTAGCCTTCGTTCGGCCGCCATTGCGCTTTGCATGGCCATGAACCAGTAAATGTGTAAGCCGATAGTCGGGGGCGCCCACGCACCAAATGTAGGCATTTCCAAACGTTCCCGTTTTAATTTTGCTCATGATATTAAGGCTAAAGCGTCCGCTCTTTTTCGGCGCGGCCTCCTTCGTCTTCTCAACGAGTTTTTCGATAGCGTCCTTGCCCGCTTTGTTTATCCCTTTGATAACGCTTTCATTATAGAGAGTCAGTTCTTTTTCGATAGCTCCCGGCAACTCGTCAATCGAAATCAAATCACTCATTGCCTCAACCGATCTTTCTCAGCGTCAGGACGGTTGCCGGCGGGTTGGTGTCGTTCAAGTGCTGGACCTGTTCGATCTTATACTCGACGCTGCAGATCACGGCCCGGTGGACCGCCTCAATGGACAGCTGGCGCGGTACCTGGATTACCCTGGTGATCTCCGTGGAGGCCGCACGGGCGGCGTAGAACCGCTTCATACCGACCGTGCGATCACCGAAGCAAAGCGTCAGCAGCTTGTCCTTGATTTTGTTCCCGTTGACGGAATAGATATCGCAGAAACCATCCGTAAACGTCAGGAACTCGGAAGGCGTTTGGATCTTCATACCGTCACCTTCCCGGCTCGCTCTGCCTGGTAGTCCTCATTGATCTCGACGATCAGAACTTCCTGGCCGGCCGCGGCGGTGATGTTGCTGACGCCGTCCCAGACCGTCCAGGCTCCGGTCGCGCAGACATCAAGCCGACCGGGGACCGTGAGCCCCGTCCCGACCTGATAGACGTAGTCATCTCCCTCATCGGGCGCCGGCGCAATCTTGGCCGATACAGTGGTGTCGGATATAACCGTCAGAAGGACGGTCAGACTGTCGATCACCGGCGCCTGGGTGCTTAGGTTCAGGTCCAGCAGCTCCGCTTCGAAGTTCTTTTCGAATACTTCCAGCGCCTGGCTATTTGCGTACCGGCAGTAATCCAGGAGCAGCGCCCGCGGCTGCCCCTCGACGACGAAGTCAAGAGACGGCGCGCCTGCAATTTGCTGCAGGCGCGCTATGCCGCGATTGATGTACCCGGTGAGTTTTGTGTCCGTGGCCGTATCCTGCCACGTGATATTGAGATACGATTTTACTGCGTCAAGCAGTCCGCTCGGCAAGTCGGCCATAGATTATCACTCCTTATCAGGCAGTCTGTTCCTTGGTCTTCACGACACCGTCAACCGTGCCGACGTTGACCTTGACAGTCAAAGGCACCAGGTTGGTAATATCGCCAATGACAAAAGCGTTGCCGTCAAGCGGCATGCCGTTGCCGTACAGCTTGATCTTGTACACGCGGTTGTCGTCGAGGAACTGGAACTCATCGGAATACTCGATCTGGCCGCCGCTGCCGCCTTTGCCGACGCCCATGAAATAGCGAGAAGCGAGACCGAAGATCGCCTTGTTGGAAGGGACGTTGATGTCCTGGACGATCTTCGTGGGGTACGGGATGACGTTATTGACATAGCCGCCGTTCGGCGTCATATAGGTCGTGGCCGGCATGACCTTGTGAAATAGTCGGCCGGATTGACCACCATGAGGATTTCCGGGACGGGGCGCTGCCGGCTGTTCGGGCCGGTGGCCAGAGTTTTCGCGATACCGCCAATCG